>Ga0307424_1000319_pt1 | contig 25447 bp, 18 predicted proteins | sample SalMarWE160320MG_FD_202157 | JGI IMG/M metagenome (GOLD analysis project Ga0307424, IMG submission 202157) | Salt marsh sediment microbial communities from the Plum Island Ecosystem LTER, Massachusetts, United States - WE1603-20 | ecosystem: Environmental > Aquatic > Marine > Intertidal zone >... | reverse complement strand
GCGCTCAGGTCGAGCCCGTCGAGCCCGTCGAGGGGTTCCTGACTCCCCCTACGGGTGCCGACTCCGGCGTGTTCCGGGATTGCGTCACGGCGCTTCCCGTCGCCTCCGGCGACGAGGTCGTGGATCTCGGCTGCTCGGTCGTCGACTCCACATTCCTCGGAAGGACGGGTGGGTCGGATAGCTGGATGATCACGTACCGGCGGGGTGCGACGATCGACTACCCTGAGTTCGTGGACACGCTGTCGATCGACGAGCTGGCGCTCGTCCTGGACGCTTCGGGCGGCACGGGCTTCGAGATCATCTGGCACATCGCCCGCGACCGGACCTACGAGCTCCTCAAGGACGTGCAGGCCGTCGAGCGCGATGGTGGTCTCCTGGTGAGCTACGACATCTGCCTCAACGGCACCGGCGGCTGCATGCAGGAGTTCCTCTTGGGCACCGACGCGTGGGTCGCGGTGACGCAATCGTACCTCGAGGGCCTCGCGGCGTCCGTGCCCGGGGGATGGACGCTCCACAAGGGACGTAGGATCGACCTGCGGACGCTCCGCGGTGTCCAGCCGATCTCGCGTCCCGAGGACCCGAACTGTTGTCCGTCCGGCACGATCCGGTTCGAGGTCTCACTGGTCCGCGGCGACCTGCGCCTGGTGGGGGCTGCCGTGGAAACGGCGGGAAGCCACCCGGCGGAACCGTGACGGTGGAGACGCAGTAGGACGAACGTTCGATCGAGCATTCATCCACCGTCACCTCCGCACGCCGCGCGTCTCATGCGAAACGCCATCGCTCTCCACGCGCTCGCCGCCGCCCTCCTCAGCGCATCGGGCGCCGCCCGGGGCCCGACGCCCCTCCGCGCCCAGTCGTCGGGCGACGACGCGAGCCGCATCCACATCCCCTTCGAGCGCTACACGCTGGACAACGGCCTGACGGTCCTCCTCTCGGAGGACCATTCCACGCCCACGGTGGCCGTGGACGTCTGGTACCACGTCGGCTCGAAGAACGAAGCCCCGGGTCGTACCGGCTTCGCCCACCTCTTCGAGCACGTGATGTTCACGGGATCCGGCCACGTGCCCTACGGCACGCACGACCGCTTCACCGAGGGCGTCGGCGGCTCGAACAACGGCTCGACCACGAACGACCGAACGAACTACTTCGAGTCCGTGCCGTCGAACTATCTGGAGGACGCTCTCTGGTTGGAGTCCGACCGCATGGGCTGGCTGCTCGACGCGCTGGACGTCGACAAGCTCAACGCACAGCGCGACATCGTGAAGAACGAACGGCGGCAGAGCTACGACAACCGGCCGTACGGTCGCGCAGGCGAGATCATCAGCGGCGCGATGTACCCCGACGACCACCCTTACCACTGGCCGGTCATCGGGTCGATGGAGGACCTGAGCGCCGCGTCGGCGGATGACGTGAAGGACTTCTTCCGTCTCTACTACGCGCCGAACAACGCGACCGTGGCCATCGTCGGCGACTTCGATCCGGTACGGACGAAGGCGTGGGTCCAGAAGTATTTCGGGGAGATCCCACGGGGACGGCCCGTCCCGCGGCCGGACGCCCCCACGGTCAGGCTCACGGCCGAGAAGCGGCTGGTCTACGAGGACCGTGTGCAGGTCCCGCGCCTCTACCTGACCTGGCCCACGGTCGGCGTCACCAGCCCGGACCAGTACGCACTGGACCTGCTCGGCGGCGTCCTCTCCGGGTCGCGCACGGCGCGGCTCACGAAGGGACTGGTCTACGACCGGCAGAGCGCGGCCAACGTCTTCGCGCGACAGCGGGAGATGGAGGCCGTCGGCGAGTTCTCGGTGACGATCACGCCGCGGCCCGGGAACACGCTCACGAGCCTGGAGCTCGCCACGGACTCGATCATCGATCGCCTGAAACGGGACGGCCCGACCACCGAGGAGCTGCAGAAGGCGAAGGCCGGGCTCGAGCTGCGCGCGATCGCGGCGTTGCAGTCGAACCTCGCCAAGGCCGAGATACTCGAGGAGGGCAGCGTCTTCCGCGACGACCCCGCACAGTTCCAGAAGGACCTGGCCGCCACACGGGCGGTGACGGTCGGCGACGTCCAGCGGGTCGCGAACCGGTACCTGACCGGGGGACGCGTGGTTCTGAGCATCGTGCCCATGGGAAAGCTCGACGAGGCGTCCAAGCCCGAGGCGAGTGAGCGCGTGGGCGACCGAGAGGCGCCGGAAGGTGCGAGGGAGGAGCGGCGATGAGCACCGTGTCCGCGGACATGCGTACCCGACTGATCGTGCTGGGCCTGGCGACGCTCCTCGCGGCTCCGGCCCCGGCGCTGGCCCAGGCGGGCCCCAGCAGCTTCGACCGCACGCAGGCACCCGCCCCGCAGCCGCCTCCCGAGCTGAATGTCCCATCCTGGACGGAGGGCACGCTCGCCGACGGGGCGCGCCTGGTCGTGTCCGAGAAGCACGATCTCCCGCTGGTCGCCTTCAGGATCGACTTCGTCGGCGGCGCCGACCAGTACGAGCCGGCCGAGGAGTCCGGCCTGGCGGACATGACGGCCGCCATGATGAGCGAGGGCACCCAATCCCTCACCGGTGACGAGCTGTCGGACGCGCTCGACCTGCTGGGCACGTCCGTGAGCGTGCGCGTGGGCGACGAGAGCGGCACGATCGGCTTCCTCTCCACGACGGAGAACTTCCCGAAGGTGCTCGACCTCGTGGCGGACATGATCGAGCACCCGTCGTTTCCCGCCGACGCCCTCGAACGGCTCCGGGCGCGCACGCTGGTGGGGCTCACCCAGGCCAGGGACCAGCCCACCGCCATCGCCCGCGACGTCTTCGCGCGTGTGCTCTACGGGAAGGACCATCCGTACGGGCGCTTCATGACCGAGGAGAGCGTAGAGGCGGTCTCGCGGGCGGACGTCGTTTCCTTCCACGACACGTACTTCCAGCCGGGGAGGGCCGTCATCACCGTCGTGGGAGACGTCGAGCCGGCGGCCGCGAAGGCCACCGTGGAGCGTGCTCTCTCCGGGTGGGCGCGTGGCGGAGCCCCGCCTTCCTTCGACTACCCGCCGGTCCCCGAGCCCCGTCCGACGACGATCTACCTGGTGGACAAGCCCGGCGCTCCGCAGTCGGTCTTCGCCATCGGGCTCCCCGGCCCGCCCCGGGACACGCCCGACTACTTCGCCGTCCAGGTCATGAACACGATCCTCGGCGGCCTCTTCCAGTCCAGGCTGAACCACGACATTCGCGAGGTGAAGGGCTACAGCTACGGGGTGGGGTCAGGCTTCGCGTTCGGTAAGGGTCCGGGCCCCTTCGAGGCGGGCGGCTCGATCGTCACCGCCAAGACCGACAGCGCCCTGATCGCGTTCATGACACATCTGCGGGGCGTGCGCGGTGACGTGCCCTTCACCGACGATGAGCTCGCCCAGGGCAAGGCCGCGCTCGTCCAGCGGCTGCCGCAGATCTTCGCGTCCGTGAACGCCACGGCGGGCGCCGTTTCCGGGCTGTACGTCGACGGCCTGCCGCGGGACTACTACCAGACGATGGCCGGGCGCGTGAACGCCGTGACCCGGGACGACCTCGTGCGGGTGGCGCGCGAGTACATCGACCTGGACCACCTGGACATCGTGATCGTGGGCGACCGCGCGGCCATCGAGAAGCCGCTCGAGGCGACGGGGATCGCGCCCATCGTGCACCTGGACCTGGAGGGCAACCCGATCGCGGAGGAGGACGGCGCGGCGCCCGGTGGAGCCGACGACGGCGTGGTGTACGACGCGGCGCTGGCCCGGTCGCTGGGGGCGGACGAATACGGCATGAAGACGTACGTCATGGCGCTCCTCAAGGCCGGCCCGAACCGCGGCCAGGATGCGGAGACGGCGGCCAGGCTGCAGCGCGCGCACCTGGACAACATCAAGCGGATGGCGCGCGAGGGCAGCCTGGTCCTGGCAGGTCCCTTCTCAGACGACGGCGACATCGCCGGCATCTACATCTTCGACGTCGGGTCCGTGGAGGAAGCGCGCGCGCTCACGGAGACCGATCCCGCGGTGAAGGCCGGACGCCTCGTCATGGAGCTGCACCCCTGGTACGGGCCGGCCATGCTGCAGAAGGTCGTCGACCTCAACCGCCAGGTGGAGCGGCGATCCTACTGAGGGGAGGGGTGGGAAATCGAGAAGCGCACGGCCGGGGCCGGCCCGACCGTGCGCCTCTCGTCGATCCTGCGCGCCCGCCAGGGCGCTTCGCGGATCAGTGTCCGGTGCTGATCCGGCCCATCCCGTTGAAGTCGTCCTTCCCGGGCTTGCCGAGGTCGTCGGCCCGGTGGCGCATCTCGGCCTCGACCTGTGCGGGTTTCATGTGCCCGCCGTGCTCGGCGATGATGAGCGCCGCCACACCGCTCACGTGCGGGGCCGCCTGGCTGGTGCCCGCGCCCCAGTACCACGAGTCCGCGGAGCCCGTGCTCAGGATCATGTCGCGGGCGTAGTACGTATCCGGGTAGAGGACGAAGTCGCCGCCCGGGGCCGCGAAGTCCACCAGGGAGGTCCCGTAGTTCGTGTAGGATGCGGGACGATCCACGTCCGTGGTGGGATCGTAGTAGATCCCCACGGGGCCGGTGGCCGACACGGTGATCGCGTTCTCGAACTCGGCGGGACGGATCCAGCGGTGGCCGTCACCGTCCGCGTCGATGCCGTCGTTGCCGGCCGAGGCCACCACGGTCGTGCCGTGCTGGTAGGCGTAGTTGACCGCCCGCCGGTAGATCACGATGGTGGACAGCATGACGTCGTCACGCTGGCCGGGCGGCACCGTGGTGAGGTCCACCACGCCGCCGAGGCTCATGTTGATGACGTCGGCGCCGGCGTTGGCTGCGTAGACGATCCCCTGGACGATCCAGGACGTCGTGCCGCCGCCCAGGTACTCGCTGAGCACCTTCACCGGCATCACGTGCGCGTCGGGTGCGACGCCGATGACGCCCACGCCGTTGTCCAGCGCGGAGATGATACCCGACACGTGCGTGGCGTGGCTGGACCAGGCATCGGGGTCTGCCGGCACCGTGCCTGGGCCGTAGTCGAAACCGGCCGCGTACTCCACGCTCTCGCAGTATGGGGGCGGGGCCAGCACCTCGACTCCGTCCACCACCTGCCAGCAGACGAAGCTCATCGCCCCGTCTGCGTACTCGAGGTCCGGGTGGTCGAGGTCGAAGCCCTCGTCGAGCACGGCGACGACGACTCCCGCTCCGCGCGAGCCATCGTCCCACGCCTCGGGCGCGTGGATGGCCCGCATGCCCCACTGGAAGGGGAAGAACGGCTCGTCGTCCCCGGCTCCCTGCGGCGTTTCGGTGAATGCCACCTCCTCGGTCGGTCCTGAACGCAGGATGAGGTCGGGGATCGCCTGGAAGCCGTTCAATCCCTGGGCGAAATCGGGGTTGTCGGACGAGACGAAGGCGACGCCGATCTCGTCGACGCGGCCGGTGATGGTACCGCCGGCCGCCGCTACCTCTTGTTCCAGCCTCTTCGACAGGCGGTTGCTCGTGCCGAACACGACGTAGCCGGCCGCGCCGGTCTGCAGCGTGGCCAGCTGGGGTTGCGCGATGCGGGCCTGGCTGGCGGTGGGGACGGCCGGGGCGGTGGGCTCCGGCGCGTCGGCGCACGCCGCCAGGACGAGCGCAGATGCCAGGGTGAGTGCGAGGGGGGTGTGACGCATGGGGACACCTCTCGGAGAGTAGGTGGGGGGGCTCCATGGGCAGGTTCCGGCACGATGCGCCACCCGAGGCGGAGGGGCAAGGGGTCTTTCGGAGGGAGCGACTCGCCGGTGTGGCTTTCGCCTCCCCCAGCAGCCGTGGCGCCTCAGCTCCTCCGCGTCCACCGGCCCTGTCGTAGCCCCACCGCCCGCCCCACCTCCTCGGGGTCCGGGTCCTCCAGCGTGAGGGCCGGAAGCAGCGCGGTCTTCTTGCGCTGGACCCCCTGCATCGAGCGCAGAACCGACTCCAGCGTGCGGATCGCCTCCAGGATGTAGGGACCCTTGTTCAGCATCACGCACTCGGCCCGCTCCGCCATCACCGCATCCGAGATCTCCGCGCGCGTGGGCATGCCCTTCTTGGCGAGGCGATCCAGGACCTCGGTGGCCCACACGACCGGCACGTGTGCCGCCTCGCACACCCAGAGGATCTCCTCCTGCACACGCGCGAGGCTGGTCCACCCGACCTCGACGGCCAGGTCGCCCCGCGCGATCATGACGCCCACCACGGGCCACTCCATCGCCGCGAGCAGGATGGCGGGCAGGTTCTGGTAGCCCTGCCGGGTCTCGATCTTCAGGACCAGCCCGAGGTGGCGCGCGCCCACGGCCTCGAGCTCGTCCAACAGGTCCTCCACGTCGTCCGGGTGGTTCACGAACGACACGTTCACGACGTCCGCGTGCTCGGCGACGAAGCGCAGGTCCACCTTGTCCTGCTCCGTCAGGCCGGCCAGGCGGAGGCACGTCTCCGGGAAGTTGATCCCCTTGTTGCCCCGCAGCTTGCTCCCCCCGGGGCGCGCGTGCGTGATCTCGACGTCGATCTCGCCTTCCCGTACCGCGCGGACGACTCCGCGCGCCTTCCCGTCGTCCAGCACGACGGGCTCCCCTTCGCGCGCGTCGTCCAGGCATGCGGGGAGCGTGCACGACACGTGCGCCGGCGCCGCGGGCCGGTCCTCGGTGGCCGGGCGTGCGTGCTCTCCCGGTCGGGGGTCCTTGTGGATGACGAGGGTATCTCCCACGTGGAGCAGGATGGGGTCGTCCAGAGGGGGCAGGCTCCCCACCGATCCGGCGGCGGCTCCTTCCCCGTCCCCGGCGTCGAGGGAGAGGGGCAGCCCGGTCTCGAGGTACGCCGACGAGGCGCAGAGAGCCTCCGCCTCCCCGTCCTCCAGAGAGATGACCTCGAAGCAGCCGGGCTTTCCCCGGATGTCGACGAAGCTCAGCCGGGCACCCTCACGAAGCCTGGAGAAGATCCCCGGAGACATGGGCACCAGGGGGAGATCCTCCGGGCCGCGCATCGTCGCCGGGCCCGGCACTCCGTCCCCGCCGTCCTCGGACACGAGCCTGACGCGCTCCGCCTCTCTCACCTTTCCTCGGTGGTCCTTCTTCGGGCGGATGGCCAGCACGCCGTCCCCGGGGACCAGCGGGCCGGTCCGGATCTTCGGTCCTGCCAGGTCCATGAAGGTGCGGCACGGCCTGCCCGTGGTCCGGCGGGCGAGGAGGACGTGCGCCAGCATCCGCTCCCACTCCTCGGGGCCGCCCTGGGCACAGTTGATGCGCGCACAGCTCATCCCCGCCTCCACCAGGTTCCGGACCAGTCCCGGATCGGCGGCCGCCTCGACCGGGAGCGTCACCATGATGCGCGCGGGGCTCCCCTTCACTTCCTTGCCGAGAACGGCACGGGTGTGGCGTCGCAGGATCGCGCGGCCCTTCCGGCTGGTGACCGGTCCGGTCCGCCGCCTACCTCCCAGGCCCTGCAGCGCCCGCAGGGCGTGACGCACCGCATGCAGGTTGTCCAGGACGTGAGCCTCGGCCCGGCCGAGGCTGGACAGGCCGAGCGCGCTCAGCTCCTCCTGCACGTGGCGGACGTCCTGACGGCGCAGGGCAAGGTAGTGCAGAAGGTTGAGGCCGCTCCGCTCCTGGTCGGGGTGGAGCTGTTCGAGCTGGACCCGGTATCGCTCCTCGAGAGAGAGAGCACCCTCGACGAGGGCGTCCAGCTCTCGCTCGAGGCGGGCCACCTTCTCACGCCGCTTGTCGCTCACGGGGCACCTCGAACGACGGTGTCGGGCTCGGGCAGCGCTTCGCCCGAATATTTGTCACGCGGTGCCCGAGCCACAACGGTCTTTGTGCCCCTGCGGACCCTACCCGATGGGCCGTGCCATCCGCATCAGCTCCGCGTACGCCTGTGCCTCGATGCGCGCCACGGCGTCCGCCCGCTCCTGGATTCCCTGGGAGAGCCGGGTGAACAGCTCCCGGTCTCCCTCCGTCGGTGGTGCGTCGGCCATCGAGGCGAAGCTCATGAGGCGGGCGAGCTTGCTGTCGATTCCGGTGGGCTGGGCGATCAGATCCTGGCCGGCGCGGGCGCGGTACTGCACCAACCGCTCCTCGATGGGATAGAGCTGGTCGTCGAGGCCCTTGAGCGCGTCCTGGAGCTCCTGGCGGGAGCCCGCCCGCTGGACGGCCGCCTCGGCCTGGGCGCGCATGTCGCGGATCTTCTTCACCAGGCTCATCGTCTCGGTGAGCTTGTCGCGCGCCTGGATGAGGAAGTCGAACTGCGCGACGAGGTCGGCGTCGGTGTAGTCGATCCTCGGGTCCCGCAGGATCTCGAACGATTGGTCGAGCGTCCGTCCGCCCGCCTGCAGCTCCACGCGGTAGGTTCCCGGAGGCGCCAGCGGGCCCCGCGCGCTCCCCTGGAACACCGCGTCCGGGAGCACGGTCGCGCCCGGGTAGCGCATGTCCCACACGAAGGTGTTCGCCCCGGCCGTGGTGGCCACGTTGTCGAACGTCCGGATCACGTCCGTGCCCTTCAGGATGCGGATCGTCACGCCTCCCGCGGGCGTCGCGCCGACGTAGTAGGGCACCACGACGCCGGAGGGCGGGTTGCGTCCTGCCACGCTCTGGTTCGCGAACGCGCCCACCAGGCTGGCGTCGGTGTTGATCCGGTACGTGGGGCGCGGCCGGAAGAGATGCACCGGCTCGGCCATGGCAGCGGTGTCGAGCTGATGAAGCAGGGCGACGTCGTCGAGGATCCAGAAGGAGCGGCCGTGCGTGGCGGCCACCAGGTCACCGTTCTTCACCGCCAGGTCGTGGATCGGCACCACCGGAAGGCCGTGGGCGAGGGGCTGCCAGTGGTCGCCATCGTCGAACGACACATAGACGGTGCGCTCCGTGCCGGCGTACAGCGTCCCCTCGCGCTCGGGGTCGGCACGGATCACGCGCGTGAAGTCGTCGTCGGGGATGCCGGTCGTGATCTTCGTCCACGTCGCACCGTAGTCGTGCGTCCGGTACAGGTACGGCTGCTGGTCGTTCAGCTTGTAGCGCGTCGCCGCGACGTAGGCGGTGGCCGGGTCGTGCGCGGACGGGTCGATGATGCTGATGAGCGCAAACTCCGGCAGGTCGGGGATGTTGACCTTCGTCCACGTCTGTCCCGCGTCCTTCGACACGTGGATCCAGCCGTCGTCGGAACCGGCCCACATCACCCCCGCCTGCGCCGGCGACTCGGCGAAGGAGAAGATCGTCGCGTACCATTCGGGGCCGTACGCCTCCCGGGTGATCGGGCCCCAGTACTCACCCGGCTCGGGATGGTCGTAGGAGGGCGTCTTCTCGAGCGTCTTCGGATCGTGACGCGTGAGGTCCGGGCTGATGACCTCCCAGCTCTGCCCCTCGTCCGTGGTGCGATGCACGAACTGCGAAGTGATGTAGAGCTCGTTCGGGTCGTTGGGCGACGCCATGACCGGGTACGTCCACCAGAACCGGTACTTCATGTCCGCCGCGCCCCACCCGTAGTAGGTCTCGGGATTCGGCGAGATGTCGCGCACCTGCTTGGTGCGGTGGTCGTAGCGCGTGAGCCAGTGGTGGTTCGCCGCGTACACGATGTTCGGATCGTCGTCGCGCACGGCGATGTAGCCGTCCTCGCCGCCGCCCACCGTGTACCAGTCCTCCAGGGTGTTCACGCCGAAGTCCGACCACGCCGGCACCGAGATGGTGGTGTTGTCCTGCTGCGAGGCGTACAGCCGATAGGGGAAGCCGTTGTCCACCGCCACGTGGTAGAGCTGGGCCGTGGGCTGGTTCATCAGGTCGGACCAGGACTTCCCACCGTTGAAGGTGACGATCGCACCGCCGTCGTTGCCCTCGGCCATGCGCAGCGGGTTGTCCGGGTCGATCCACAGGTCGTGGTTGTCACCGTGCGGGATGTCCATCTCCTGGAAGGTCACGCCCCCGTCCGTGCTCTTCCAGAAGTTCACGTTCAGCACGTAGACGGTGTTTGCGTCCTGGGGGTCGGCGAAGATGTGGTGGTAGTACCAGGGCCGCTGGGTCAGGTCCGCGTCCTCGTTGGTGCGGGTCCACGTGGCGCCGCCGTCGTCCGAGCGGAACACGCCCTTCTTGCCCAGCTCGGCGTCGATGATCGCCCACACGCGGCTCGTGCGCACCGGCGACACCGTGATGCCGATGCGGCCCTTCAGCCCGTCGGGGAGCCCGGGGTTGTTCGTCAGCTCCGTCCAGGTGTCCCCGCCGTCCGTCGACTTGAACAGGCCCGTGCCCGGCCCCGCGCTGGTGAACCCCCACGGGTAGCGCCGCAGCTGCAGGAGCGACGCGTACAGCACGTTCGGGTCGCCTGGGTCCATGATCAGGTCGATGGCGCCCGTGTCCTCGTCGCGGTAGAGGATCTTCTGCCACGTGCGGCCCCCGTCGCGGGAACGGAACACGCCGCGATCGGCGCTCGGACCCCACGGCGAGCCCAGCGCCGCGACGTAGACGAGGTCGGGGTTCGTCGGATGGATCCGCACCCGCGCGATCTGGCTGGTCGCCTCGAGGCCCAGGTGCGTCCACGTCGCGCCGCCGTCCGCGGACTTGTAGACCCCGTCACCGATGGAGGCGTTGCCGCGGATGCACGCCTCGCCCATCCCCACGTACACGACGTTCGGATTCGACGAGGCCAGCGCGATGGCGCCTACGCTGCCGGTGTGGAAGTAGCCGTCGGAGACGTTGCGCCAGTTGATGCCACCGTCCTCCGTCTTCCACACGCCTCCCCCGGCCGTGCCCTGGTAGAAGACGAAGTCGTGGTCGGGGTCGCCGGCGACCGCGAGCACGCGTCCGCCCCGGGTCGGTCCCACGGAGCGCCACTCCACGAGGTCGAGGTAGGAAGGATCCACCGCCTGGGCGCGGAGCGCGACCGGGGCGGTGATCAGGGTCAGTAGTCCGACGATCGCTCGACGACGCATGGTGCTCGGTGCTCCTTCGTGCATGGCTTCGTCCGCCCGGTTCGGGTGGGGGAGGGAATACTAGGAGGGGTGAGCGGAGTCGGGCCAGCAGGTGGCACGGACGAGCCCTGGCCCCGCCGAGCGGGCGTGGTACATTCTCCCCTCCTTCCCGCCGTGCCGAGCTGGCCCACCGCCCACCGAGGTCCGCTGATGGTCCGGATTCCGCGTCGTCCCGTTCCGGGGCGCACGACGCTCGCTTTCGTGCTCGCCCTGCTGTCCGCTCTGTTCATCGCCCCCACGGTCCCCGCCGCTGCCCAGACGCGGGTGACCACGCCTATGCAGCAGCTCGGGCACAACATCGGGGACGACTACTTTCTGGCCACGTACACCCAGCTCCTGGACTACTGGCAGAAGCTCGCCAGGGAATCGCCCCGCATGCTGCTGGACACCATCGGCTTCACCGCCGAGGGGCGGCCGCAGCTCATGGCCATCGTGTCCTCGCCGGAGAACCTGGCGAACCTCGACCGGATCAAGGCCGACGCGAAGCGGCTGGCGCTGGCCGGGGACCTCACCGACGAAGAGGCCCACCGGCTCTCCCGGGAGGCCAAGGCCGTGGTGTGGATCGACGGCGGCCTGCACGCCACCGAGGTTCTGGGTCCCGCCCAGCTCATGGAAATGGCCTACCAGCTGGTGAGCCTGGAGGACGAGGAGACGCTCCGCTTCCTGAACGACGAGGTCATCCTGCTCGTGCACGCCAATCCGGACGGCATGGAGCTGGTGTCGAGCTGGTACATGCGCGAGCCCGATCCCACGAAGCGCTCAACGAGCGGCATCCCCAGGCTGTACCAGAAGTACATCGGGCACGACAACAACCGTGACTCGTACATGGTCACGCAGCCCGAGACCGAGAACATGGGCCGGGTGATGTACCGCGAGTGGTATCCGCAGATGATGTACAACCACCACCAGACGGGCCCCGCCGGCGCGGTGCTCTTCGCGCCGCCCTTCCGCGACCCCCACAACTACTGGTTCCACCCGCTCCTGTCGCTGGGGGTGGAGACGGTGGGCATCGCCATCCACAGTCGCCTGGTCGCCGAAGACAAGCCGGGCTCGACCATGCGCACCGGGGCGAGCTACTCCACGTGGTTCAACGGGAACCTCCGCACCACGGGGTACTTCCACAACATCATCGGCATCCTCACCGAGTCGTCGGGGAACCCGACGCCCATGGAGATCTCCTTCGTTCCGGAGAAGGCCATCTCTACCGGCGATCTTCCCGATCCCATCGAGCCCCAGGAGTGGCATTTCCGCCAGGCGGTGGATTACTCCATCACCATGGACCGGGCGTATCTGGACTACGCGTCGCGGTACAAGGAGGTGCTCCTCTACAACCGCTACCAGATGGGCCGCGACGCCATCCGCCGGGGCGAGACCGACTCGTGGACCATCCACCCGAAGATGGTCGCGGAGGTGGAGGCGCAGATCGCCGCGCAGCAGCCCGCCGGGGGCAATCCCGAAGCCGCGATGATGCGTCGCTTCCGCGGCCTCCCCAAGGAGGGATTCCAGGCCTTCCGGAAGCCGGAGGACCGTGACCCACGCGGCTACGTGATCCCGTCGAGCCAGCCCGACTTCCCCACGGCGGTGAAGTTCGTCAACACGTTGGTGAAGAACGGCGTCGAGATCCTGCGGGCGACGCGGGACTTCCAGGTGGAAGGCAAGAGCTACCCGGCGGGCTCCCTGGTCGTGAAGACCGCCCAGGCCTACGCGCCCCACGTCTACGACATGTTCGAGCCCCAGGACCACCCCAACGACTTCGAGTACCCGGGCGGGCCTCCCGTCCCGCCGTACGACAACGCGGGCTACACGCTGGCGCTCCAGATGGGCGTCCAGTTCGACCGCATCCTGGACGGCTTCGACGGTCCGTTCGAGGCGGTGGACGGCCTGGTGAAGCCACCCCCCGGAAGGGTCGCCGACGCGGACCACGCCGCCGGCTACCTGGTGAGCCATCGGGTGAACGACGCGGTCATCGCCACCAACCGTCTCCTGGCGGCCAAGCAGGACGTGTACTGGCTCCGCGGCGAAGTGAAGGCCGCGGGAAGGACCTGGCCCGCGGGGACCCTGTACGTGCCGGCGACGGCGGCGAACCGGCCGATGGTGGAGAAGATGGCCGCCGAGCTGGGGTTGGACTTCCAGGGGGTGGCGGCCTCACCGGTGGCCGACGCCCTGAAGCTGTCCCCGGTCCGCATCGGCCTGTGGGACCAGTACGGCGGATCCATGCCCTCGGGGTGGACCCGGTGGGTCTTCGAGCAGTACGAGTTCCCCTACGAAGTGGTCTACGCCCCGGAGCTGGACCGGGGAGGGCTGGACGGGAAGTACGACGTGCTCGTATTCGAGGACGGCGCGATTCCCGAGGCCGGCGGAGGCAACCCCATGGCGCGCTTCTTCGGCCGGGGTCCCGATCCCTCGACCGTTCCCGAGGAGTACCGCGACGAGCTCGGGCGCATCACCCCGGACGCGACCGTTCCGAACCTCCTCGACTTCGTGAAGGGCGGTGGCACGCTCCTGGCCGTGGGGAGCTCGACGAGCATCGCTTCCTATGCGGGGCTGCCGGTCACCGACCACATGGTGGGCGACAATGGCGAGCCCCTGACGTCCAGCGAGTACTACGTCCCCAGCTCGCTCCTCGACGTACGCGTGGACAACACCCAGCCGTTGGCGTACGGCATGCCCGACCACGCCACGGTGATGTTCGACAACAGCCCCGTCTTCCGTCTCCTCCCCGAGGCGGTGGGGGCGGGGGTGGTCCCGGTGGCGTGGTTCGACTCGCAGACCCCCCTGGTGAGCGGGTGGGCGTGGGGGCAGGGGCACCTGAATGGTGGGACGGCGGTCATGGACGCGAAGCTCGGCCAGGGCCACCTCTACTTGTTCGGGCCCCTCATCAAGAAGCGGGCCCAGCCCCACGGCACGTTCAAGCTGCTCTTCAACGGCGTGCAGCTCGGAGGTGCCACGCCCGTCCGGCTGGGAGACAAGACGGTCTCCTGAGGGATCGCTCGCGGCGCTCGTGCGAATCCCCGCCCCGGCGAACCGGGGCGGGGATTCGAGCATCTACCTGCATGCGTCCGCCTACCTCCGCCGTCTCACGCTCCTTCCACAGAGAACCCCTCCCGCTCCGCCGCCGCCGCCAGACGCTCGTCGAACGTGACCATGGCACCTCCGGCGGGGGAGCCGGCCCATTCGAGGGCCGCCGCGAGTTGCAGGGCATCGGCGGCCCGCAGCGGATGCAGCCGCAGGACGCGTAGCGCCTGCGCCCGGAGCCGATCCCCGGGGATCATCTCGTACCAGCCGAGCCTCAGCCGCTCGAGGCGATGCGCCAGCGCTCCCTCCTCCGCCTCGCCGAGACTCCCCTCCCGGCGGAGGCGGGCGAACGCCGAGGCGCACTCGATGGGTGTGCCCCACCAGATCACGACATCCGGGTCCCGATCGAGGAGACGACGGGCACGTTCGCTCAGGGGTTGGTCGAGCAGCAGGGCTACGACCGCAGAGGCGTCCCAGAAGCGCATCAGCGGCCTTCGGTGCGCTCCTCGAGGAGCACCGCCAGCGACCGTCCCCGGGGGTCTTTCGCACCCGTCACGAGCTCGCCCTGCGAAGGGGCGGCCCGGGTCGGCGCACGCATCCGACCCTCGCGGACGAGCTGGGCGGCCCGGCCCTCCGGCGCGGTATCCGGATCGAGACGCGTCAACCGGGCCACGGGCCGTCCCCGCTCCGTCACGATGACCTCCTCGCCACTCTTGACCGCGTCAAGATACTGGCTGAGGTGGGCCTTCAGGATGCTGATCGAGGCCTTCTTCATCATATGACTAAATTAGTCCGTTTAACCAGCTCATGTAAGTCCACTACCGACCGGTCCCTTTCCCTGCACGCGCTCTGAACCGAGTTTTCATCGATAGTCGGGGCCCGCGCTCCGGCCCACCTGCCGGAACACCGCGGCCACGGCCCCGCGGTCTCTGCCCCCGGCCTCCGAGGCCCGAGGGGACCCATGTGACCCCACGGCTGCACATCCTCACCCCCGAGAAGCTCGTGAGGCTCAAGCGCCGGTGGTGGTGGTGGCTCGTGCCCCTGGTGGTGCTGGGCGTGATCTCCTGCCCCACCCACACGGGGGGCCAGGCCGTCCCCGAACCCCACGATCCCACGCCTCACAGCGAGGCTCTGCTCGCCGTCGAGTCGGATGCCGTCGCGCCGGGCTCCACCCTGTCCGTGGGCCTGGTCCTCACGCTGGATCCGGGGTGGCACACCTACTGGAAGAACCCGGGGGACTCGGGGAGCGAAGCCATCCTGGAATGGACGCTGCCGGAGGGCTTCACCGCGGGCCCGGTCCAGTGGCCGCGGCCCGAGCGGGTGCCCTACCCGCCCCTGATGAGCTACGGCTACCACGATCGGGTGATGCTCCTGACGGACGTGGCCGTGCCCGAAGGGCTCGAGCCGGGCTCCACGGCCCATGTCGAGCTACGGGCCTGGTGGCTGGTCTGCCAGGAGACGTGCCTTCCGGCCGAGGCGGCGTTCGCCACCGACCTCCCGGTGGTGTCCGCCCCACCGGGTCCAGACCCCGCGTGGGCGGAGCTCTTCGAGACGACGCGCGCGCTCCTCCCCCTCGAGGCGGCTGATTGGAAGGCCGTAGCCCTCGAGACCCCGGCGGGCTACAAGCTGGAGCTCACGCCCCCTGCAGGGTGGGCAGCCGACCCCGAGCACCTGTACTTCTTCGCGGCGGACCCTACCGCGATCGATCACGTGGAGCCGCAGAGCCCCATCCGGGCAGAAGGCATTCTGAGCTTCCGACTGGTCCGGTCCGCGTACAACACCGGCCCGACCGAGCTGGACGGGGTCCTCGTTCGCGACGACGGCGGAGGCTTCGACGGCGCGGAAACCCGACCCGCGCTGGCGGTGACGGCTCCGGTGCGCGTGGCGTCGGCGCAGGAGGCCGGCCCCACCGGCACCGGCGACCGCGCTTCCCTCTGGATGGCCCTGGCCCTCGCGCTCGCCGGGGGCGTGCTCCTCAACCTCATGCCCTGCGTGTTCCCGGTCCTCTCGCTGAAGATCATGGGCTTCGTCCATCATGCGGCGGGCGACGTCCGGCGGACGCGGCGGCACGGCTTGGCCTTCGCGGGCGGGGTGGTGCTCTCCTTCCTGGCGCTCGCCACGCTCCTCATGGCCGTGCGTGCCGCCGGAGCCCAGGTCGGCTGGGGATTCCAGCTCCAGAGCCCGCCCGTGGTCGCGCTGCTCGCCCTCCTCCTCTTCGCCATCGGCCTGATGCTGGCCGGCGTGGTCGAGCCGGGCCTCTTCCTCACGCGACTCGGCGGCGTCGGCGCTGGCGACAGCGGGTATCGCGGCTCCTTCCTCACGGGGGTGCTCGCCGTGGTGGTGGCCACGCCCTGCACGGCTCCGTTCATGGGCGCGGCCATCGGCGTGGCGTTGGTGCGGCCTCCGGTGCAGGGCCTGCTCGTCTTCGCCGCGCTGGGCGTCGGGATGGCGACGCCGTACGCGGTCCTCTCGTTCTGGCCCGTCCTCCTGGAGCGCATGCCCCGGCCGGGTCCGTGGATGGAAACGCTGAAGCAGGCGCTTGCCTTTCCGATGTTCGCGGTGGTGGTGTGGCTCGTCTGGGTCTTCGGGCTGCAGACGGGGGTGGGTGGGGCGGCCGCGCTGCTCGCGTCGCTCACGTTCGTGGCGCTCGGCACATGGGTGCTGGGCCGCTGGCCCGCGGCGGTCGCGCGTGGTCGCGCCCGCCTCGTGACCCGTGCGATCGCCGGGGCGGCGTTCCTCCTCGCCGTGGGCACCGCCTATCGGGGAAGCCGGGCCGAGCCTCCGGCGCCCACACGGACCGAGACGACGTGGGAGCCGTTCGGCGACGGCTCGACCATCCTGGCCCATCGCCGAAGCGGGCGCCCCGTCTTCGTGGACTTCACCGCCGCGTGGTGCATCTCCTGCCAGGTCAACGAGCGCGTGGTGCTCGCGACGCCCAGGGTGGTGGGAGCGTTCAGGGAGAGGGATGTGGCGCTGGTGAAGGCGGACTGGACGCGACGCGACCCGGAGATCACGCGGGCCCTGGCATCGTTCGGCCGCAGCGGTGTGCCGCTCTACGTCCTCTATCCCCCGGACCCCACGGGAGAGCCCGAGCTCCTCCCGGCGGTCCTCACACAGGGACTCGTGCTGGAGGCACTGGACCGGGTCGTTGGGCCGGTGCTCGCCGGCAGGCCCGAGAATCGATGAACCGAAGGAGATCGATCATGCGCATCAACGGATCGCTCGCCTGGACTCCACTGCTGGGTGTGGCTCTCCTCGCGTACTCCCCCCCGGTAGCCCGGGCGCAGGCGCCCGAGATCGGAAAGTCGGCCCCGGGCTTCACGCTCCCGGACACGCACGGCGCCCAGCACGCGCTGAGCCAGTATGCCGGGAAGTGGGTAGTGCTGGAGTGGCTCAACTACGACTGCCCCTACGTGAAGAAGCACTACAGCAGCGGGAACATCCCCGGGCAACAGAAGAAGTGGCGGGACCAGGGCGTCGTATGGCTGGCGATCGTGTCGTCCGCACCCGGCACGCAGGGGTACTTCGAGCCGGACGCCATGAACGCCCGTTCGGCCAGCGACGGAAGCAGTGCCACGGCCGTGCTCCTGGATCCCGAGGGCACCGTGGGGCACGCGTACGACGCCCGCACGACGCCGCACATGTTCGTCATCGACCCGCAGGGGATCGTGCGCTACATGGGCGGCATCGACGACAAGCCGACGGCCCGCGTGGACGACCTGAAGACCGCGACCCAGCTGGTGGACCAGGCCCTCACAGAGCTCTTCGCCGGCAAGGAGGTGAGCGTACCCACCTCGCGGCCCTACGGCTGCTCGGTGAAGTACAAGGGCTGAAGTACAAGGGCTGAGGTTCGCCTCGCCGGTCCCCGAGTCGCGCGCCGCTCAGGCGGGTGCCCGAACCGACTCCCGCACGGGCCCCGCCGCCGCCCCGGTGGTCGCGGCGGTTGCCGGGGGCGCGTAGCCACCCTCGGCCCGCCGTTCCGCGATGGCCGTCACCACGCGCTGCGCGTCCCGCCCCACGCCGTGGATCATCGCCGACGAGAGGGCGTGCAGGAAGAAGAGGCCGACGAAGTAGAGGCCGGGCTCGCTGTCGACGATCCCGCTCCGATGGCGCGGCTCCCGCGGCCCGTGGACCGGCAGGTCGATCCAGTCGAAGCCCGGGTGGAAGCCCGTGCACCAGATCACGTTGGCCACCTCGAGCACCCGCCCGTCCTCCAGCACCGGCAGGCCGTTCTTCGTCCCGACCGTCTTTCCGACCCGCTTCACGCCTGCCCGCATGAGGTCCTTCGGCTTCACCCGGATGAGGGGGCCGCCTTTGTGCAGGATCTTCGGCCGCACCTTCCGGCCCAGGGGCGTGCGGACCGTCAGCACCCGGTGGAAGAGGAAGCGGACGACCAGACGGACCCCGACCAGGCGCCCTGCGAGGCCTTCGATGCGGAACGGGATGTGGCCGGTGTCGCGTCCCGACATCCACACCTCGTGCCGCGGCGCCAGCTCGCGGGCGATCTCGGAGCCCGAGTTCCCAGCGCCCACCAGGAGCACCGGTCCGTCGCGCAGCAGGCCGGGATTCCGGTAGTCGAACGAGTGCAGCTGGACGACGTCGGGAGCGAGCTCCACGGCGAACGAGGGGACCTTCGGCCTCTGGTAGTCCGACATGGCCACCACCACGTTGTTCGCCTCGAACGAACGCTCTCCGGCGGTGACGAGGAAGCGTCCGTTCCGCCGCGTGAGTCCGTCCACCCTGACGCCCGTGCGCACGGGCAGCCCGAAATGGTGCGCGTAGCCCTCGAGGTAGTCGGCCATCTCGTCCTTCGTGGGGAAGTAGTGCGACGAGGCAGGGAAGGGCATCCCGTCGAGGCCGTCGTAACGGGCGGGCGTGAAGAGGCGCAGCGAATCCCAGCGCTCACGCCACACGTCGCCGATCCGGTCGCGCGCGTCGAGGATCAGGAAGGGGAGTCCACGTCGTCGCAGGTGGTAGCCGACGGACAGGCCGGCCTGTCCACCACCGATGACCAGCGTCTCGACGTACTCGGGTGTGCGGGCGTTCGTCATCGTCGTGCCTCCACCATGGGTCGTGGGTTCGACCACCGGAGGATCACGAGAGCCCGGCGGTCGATTCCACGGTAACCCGGGTGGAGGGGCCTTCGCTTCGGCCGAATCAACCAAATTCGGCATGCCGGCCGAGGTGGGTAATTCTATGTAGGCGGGTCGAGCAGGTGGCGCTCGTAGGCGAAGGCGGTGGCCGCCGCCCGGGAGGAGACGCCCAGCTTTCCGAAGATGTTGGCCACATGCCGGGCCACGGTCTTCTCGCTGATGAACAGCTTCTCGGCGATGGCACGGTTGGTGCGCCCCGTTGCCAGCACCGCCAGCACCTCCCGCTCCCGCGGGGTCAGGCCGTGCCCGCCGCGCGACGTCCGCCGCCGGGTGAGGTCGTCGAGACGGGTGAGGTCGGACGTGGCGCCCAGGCGCTCGAATCCCGCCCGCGCGGCCTCCAGCTCCAGAGATGCTCCGTCCTCGTCACCCAGCTCGCGGCAGGCGAGCCCGAGAAGAGCGCGAGCCCGCGCCGCCTCGTAGGGCGCGTCGGCCTCCCGCCATTCCTGCGATGCCCGTCGCAGCGGGGCGAGCGCGCTCCCGGGGTCTCCCGCCGCCAGCTCGATCGCGCCCTCCGCGTGCGCGACGACGGCGCCGAGGACGCCTGCGGCACAGCTCTCGGCGATCTCGGCGAGCTCCGCCCACGACCGGCGCGCCTCCCCGAGCTCGCCGGTCTCCAGCGTGATCTCGACGTGGGCCGGCAGCAGGCGGGCGCGGCGGAGGGGGTTCTTGGTCTCGGCCAACGCGCGCCGGATCGAGGAAAGGGCGGCGACGGGATCTCCCTGGGCCAGGCGCAGCAGCGCGAGGCCGGGCTGTGGCTCACGGCCCGACCGGCTTGCCGCCCGATAGGCGTCCTCCGCAGCCGCGAGCTCGCCGCGGAGCCGGTGCAGCTCTCCCTGCTGGTACAGGGCGAGGCCGACCCCGCCCGGCTCGTGGCCCCGCTCGAAGCACTCCGATGCGCGGCGTGCCTCGTCCATGGCTTCGCCCCAGGCGCCGTGCATCTGCAGGATCTCCGCCCGGTAGACGCGGCACTCCCCCGTGTAGGGCACCATGTCGGGCTGACCGTCGCACCAGTTCGTGAGGGCGGCCGTCCATTCGTGCGCCCGGCCGAGGGCCCAGACCTCGCGGCACGCGCTGATGACGCTGCAGTAGATCAGCCCGGTGACCTGCGGCGACAGCTCGCCCGTGGCGACCGAGACCATGGCCTCGTCCAGCAGCGCCAGCCCCTCCGCCACCCGGGCCTGCCGCAGGAGGGCTCGTCCGTGCATGTGCAGCGCCAGCGCGAGCAGATCCGGGTCGCCGAAGCGCTCTCCCACCTCGACGGCCTCCACCGCAGCCTGGACCGCGCCCTCCAGGTCTCCCGCGCCGAGCTTCTGATAGCCCACGGGCAGCAGGAGGTAGCCCCGCTCCGCACAATCCTCTTCGGCGCGCTGGAGCTGACGGGTGGCGCGCCCGAACCACCCGCTCCCGCGCGCCGCCTCGCCTCGGTTGATCAGGTGGAAGCCCAGCCAGAAGGCGGAACGGGCCGCCGCGGCCGGGTCGTCCGCGTCCACCGAAAGCTGGTGGGCGTCCTGGAGTGCCCGAACGAAGTCCTCCTCCTCGCCGAGCAGGAAGGACGCGACCGCCAGGCGCCACAGGTCCAGCGGCCCGACGGCGCCGGCCTCGTGGGCGGCGGACAGGGCGGCGCGCGCCTCCGTCCAGGCGCGCCGCTCGAACGCCGCCCGCCCTTCTTTCAGCCGAGCGTCGATGGACGGTCCCCCCGCCGCTACATCCCCCCGCCCTGGCTGGACGGAGGCACCATCCCGTTGAGGCGCATGTAGGTCACGAGGTTGCCGTAGTGCTCGAAATCGTGGCCCATGTTGAACGCGAGCACCGACAGCTTCGTGTGCGGCTGGCCGAAGAACTGCAGCGGCGCGGAGGCGTCGGTCGCGCTCAGCTGATGTGCCGCGTCACAGTATGCGAACGACGCCTTGACGGCGGCGACGAGCTCGGCCTTCGACGTGAGCTTCTCCGCGTCGGGCTGGCTGGGCGGCTTCTCGCCGCGGACAGGGGCGCAGAACATGTAGCCCGAGTTCGCGACGTGGCCGATGATCTCGCCGAACGAGCGCACCTCCTCGGTGGGCCGGAAGGAGTACTTGTCCTCGGGCATCTGTTCGGCGGCGGCCGTGATGTAGCCGCGGACGGTCTCGTACAGGCCGCGCACTCCGGCGACGGATCCGTCGCCGCCGGACATCTGCGCCGAGGCGGGGGCCGCCACCAGCAGTGCGACCGGGACCAACCACGCTCTCTTCATCTTCATCTTCCCATCTCCTCCTTGGAAGGGTCACGGAACCTGCGGAGGCAGGGTCTCAGCCTAGTCAGGCGTGGGTGGCGCCGCCAGTCCGGGGGCCCGGCGCCGTGGACGCAAAGAGCCCCGGGGCGTCGACAACGCCCCGGGGCTCTCGTTCCAGCGTGCGGTGAGGGTCAGACCTTCGTCACGTTCTCGGCCGCGGGACCCTTGGGGCCCTCCGTGATCTCGAACTCGACCTTGTCACCCTCGCTCAGGCTCCGGAACCCCTGGGCCTGGATGGCAGAGTGATGGACGAAGCAATCCTTGCCGCCGTCCTCGGGCGTGATGAACCCGAAACCCTTCTGGTCGTTGAACCACTTCACCGTGCCTACGGTACGCATCATTACTACTCCTGCTGTGTCTGGTCCTCGGTCGGAGTGTCGGATGACCCGTACCGCCGACTGCTGACCCGCGTGGTCCATACCCCCACGCCGGGTGTGCGGCCACATTGCCGCCCTGCGAAAAAGGGAAGCCCGGTACCACAGGGCTTCCCGGCGATCCACATCTTGAACGGATGTCCTTCGTCCACTGCTTCGGCGTGGAAGGTCGCTGCTCATCCGCGCCCGGTCAAGGCGAAAAGCGTGGCGTGGCGCCGGATCGGCCGGAGGGTGCAGGGGCGCTGAGGCCGGACCGAGCCGGGATCCGGCTCAGGGCGCGTCGGCGTCACCCCCCGCATCGACGGCGGCCACGCGCCCCAGCGCCGCCCAGTCCGACGCTCCCCAGCCCCGTGCCGCGGCGGACAGGAGCCGGTCGCGGAGCACGCTGGCGAAGGGCATGGGCACGTTCGCCCCGTCGGAGGCGCGCAGCGCGTAGCGGACGTCCTTGAGCCCGTGGCTCAACGCGAAGCCGGCCGGCTCGAACCGGCCGGCTTCGATCATCGCGCCGTAGTTCTGATAGATCGGCGAGCGGAAAAGACGGCTCGCCATCGTCTCGTGGAAGAGGGCGGCGTCGATGCCGTGCGCCCGCACGAGCGTGTAGGCCTCCGCCATCGCCTCGATGGCCGAAGCGAGCATGAAGTTGCCCGCGAGCTTCACGACGTTCGCCTGCTCGGGCTCGGAGCCCGCGACGATGACCCCCTGCGCCACGGCCTCGAACGCCGGTCGGCACGCGTCGATCGCCTCGGCGGTTCCGCTCGCGACGACCCAGAGCATCGCCTTCGCGGCCGCGTCCGGTCGCCCGAACACCGGGGCGGCCACATACCGCTGACCACGCACGCCGTGGGCGTCGGCCAGGCGGCGGGAGAGATCGGGGCTGATCGTGCTCATCGAGGCGTGCACCGCGCCTTCGGCCATCCCCAGCAGGGCACCGTCGTCGCCGAGGACGACCGCCTCCACCGCCTGGTCGTCGGACAGCATCGTCAGGACGACGTCGGCACCCCCGGCCGCTTCGGCCGGCGACCCGGCGACCGCGGCACCGTCCAGTCCCTCCGCTTTGCGCCGCGTACGATTCCAGACGACGAGCTCGTGATCGGAGCGCGCGAGGTTCGCCGCCATCGGCACCCCCATGCTTCCCAACCCGAGAAAGGCGATGCGCATTCCTGCCTCCATTTCATTGACGTTCCGTCCCGACCCAGCCGACCCCCCAGGTGCCGAGCGGTTCCGACGCCGGGGGAGCGGAAGTGGCGCCCCGACCGCCTACGCCCCAAGCTCCCGGGAGCGCGGAGGGAGCGAGCGATGGTCGAGCGGTTCGAGGTCGACACCAACGGGCAGAGGCTCTACCTGATTACCGATCGGGTGGTGCGGATCGTGAAGGCGTCCGGCATCGTCGAGGGGCTGTGCACCGTGCTGATCCAGCACACCTCGGCCAGCCTTACCATCCAGGAGAACGCCGACCCCTCGGCCCGCCGGGACCTGGCGGCGTGGCTGAACCGCCTCGTCGCCGAGGGCGACCCGCACTTCACGCATACCGCCGAGGGCCCCGACGACATGCCGTCGCACATCAAGGCGGCGCTGACGTCCACCACGCTGTCGATCCCCGTCGTCCGGGGCGCCCTCGCCCTCGGCACGTGGCAGGGGATCTACCTGTGGGAGCACCGGCGCTCGCCGCACCGGCGCCGCTGCGTCGTACACGTGGGCGGGTAGCGAGGGCACCGGGCGTATCCGTCGCGGCGCCGGCCCGCGGGCGCCCGCGCGGGCAGCGGCCCCTCCGCTCTCAGCGCGGCCGCGCCCGCAGGTACTGCGACGGCCACGACCCCTCCACGCCGAGCGCATGAGCGGCCTGGAGCGGCCAGTGCGGCTGGCGCAGCATCTCCCGGGCCAGGAGCACCACGTCGGCCTCCCCTCCCCGGACGATCGCGTCCGCCTGCAGCGGATCCGTGATGAGGCCCACCGTCGCCGTGGGGACGCCCGCCTCGCGCCGGATGCGCGCCGCGAACGGCACCTGGTAGCCGGGTCCGAGCGGGATCTTCTGGGAGGGGTCGAGGCCCCCCGAGGACGCGTCCACGATGTCGACGCCGTGGTCGCGGAGCGAACGGGCGAGCGCGACGGACTGGTCCGCGTCCCATCCCCCCTCCACCCAGTCCGTCGCCGAGATGCGCACGGAGAGCGGCAGCCGCTCCGGCCAGACGTCACGCACCCGGTCCACCACCTCGAGGAGGAGGCGCGCTCGGTTTTCGAAGGAGCCGCCGTACGCGTCGTCGCGCCGGTTCGAAAGGGGGGAGAGGAACTCGTGCAGCAGGTAGCCGTGCGCGGAGTGGATCTCCACGATGCGGAACCCGGCCTCGAGGGCGCGTCGGGCCGCGTCGCCGAACGCCTCGACCACGCTCCGGATCCCCGCGAGATCGAGGGCGTTCGGTCGCGGATACGCGTCCGAGTAGGGCACGGCGCTGGGTGCCCACACGTCGTCGGGCCACCCGCCGCTTTCGGCCGGGACGGTGGCGGGGCCGTCGTCCCACGGACGGCGCGTGCTCGCCTTCCTGCCGGCGTGGGCGAGCTGCGTGCCCGGCACGGCGCCGTGCCGGCCCACGAAGTCGGTGATGCGCGAGAGCATCTCCACGTGGGCGTCGTCCCAGATGCCCAGGTCCTGGGGGCTGATGCGGCCGTTCGCCGCCACGGCCGTCGCCTCGGTGAAGACGACGCCGGCGCCCCCGGTCGCGAAGGCGCCCAGGTGCACGAGGTGCCAGTCGTCGGCGAAGCCGTCCCGGCTCGAGTACTGGCACATGGGCGACACGCCGATGCGGTTGCGCAGCTCGACGTCGCGCAGCTTCAGGGGGGAGAAGAGCGTGGGTGCCATGCGTCCGGATCCCTCGGGGTCCGCGAGTGTAGCTTTCCGTTCATGTTCCGAGGTCGTACCACCCGAGTCCGAGCTGGATGATCCCTGCCGCCTGGAAGGTAATCCCCGCACTGGCCCCCATCGCTGGCGGAGCCGCCGTGCTCGTCTGGCGCATGCGCGAAACGCGCACGCCGGTGACCACCCGCAAGATCGTGATCCCGCCGCTGGGCATGAGTACCGGTTTCGGCATGTTCTTCGCCCCGCAGATGCGCGTCCCGCTCACCTGGGCGATCGTCGCCTTCCTGATCGGTGCCCTGATCCTGTCGTATCCCCTCGAGCGCACTTCGTCGCTGGAGCGGCAGGGCGACGTGGTGATGATGCGGCGCTCCAACGGCTTCCTGCTGATCCTGCTCGCCCTGCTGGCGCTGCGCCTCCTCCTTCACGAGTACGTGGGCGCGCTCCTGCCGCCCAAGCAGACCGCGGCGATGTTCTTCATCCTGGCGTTCGGGATGATCCTCCGCTGGCGCACGAGCATGTATCTGCGGTACCGGGCGCTCCGGGCGGAGGTCAGCCAGCCGAGCGAAGGTATCGTGCTGGAGGGAGCACGAGGACGCCCATGACCTCCTGCCCGAAGTAACGACCGAAATCCCGCACGTCCCCCGTGATGACGTGGGTTGCGCGGGCCGAGATGGCTCCGCCGAGTCAAGCCGCTGAGCCCGCTTCGCCCTACCTCACACCTGCGTCGTCTTCGCCCACTCCGCTCCGACGCTTCCCGCCCGGCAGACCGGGCCCGCCAGGAAGTCGGCGGCCAGCCGCGCCTGGATCTCGAGGGCCTCGTCGAGGGGCGCGCCGCCGGCC
>Ga0307424_1000316_pt1 | contig 25574 bp, 17 predicted proteins | sample SalMarWE160320MG_FD_202157 | JGI IMG/M metagenome (GOLD analysis project Ga0307424, IMG submission 202157) | Salt marsh sediment microbial communities from the Plum Island Ecosystem LTER, Massachusetts, United States - WE1603-20 | ecosystem: Environmental > Aquatic > Marine > Intertidal zone >... | reverse complement strand
AGCAGGAGTTCCGGCTGGCCGTCACCCCGCGCTCCCCCAGCGGGAACCTCCCCGCGGCCGCGGTGCTCGGCATCTACCGGTCGGCGTCCAACCCCCGGCTGGTGGTGGTGGACAAGGAGAACGGCGGCAGCAAGTCGGATGCCCTGAACGCCGGCATCAATTACACGCGGAATCCCCTGGTCTGCTGCATCGACGCTGACTCCCTCCTGGAGTCCGGATCGCTGCTCAAGATGGTCCGCCCCTTCGTGGAGCGACCGGAGACGGTGGCCGCGGGCGGGGTGGTGCGCATCGTGAACGGATCCCGGGTCGGCCCCGGCGGCGTCCTGGAGCCGAGGATCCCCGGGAACGCCCTGGCCCGGTTCCAGGTCATCGAGTACCTCCGGGGCTTCCTGTTCGGGCGCATGGGGTGGGCGGCGGTGAACGCGCTGCCCATCGTCTCCGGGGCGTTCGGGATCTTCTCCCGGCGGAGCGTCCTGGAAGTGGGCGGCTACCGGCACGACACCATCGGCGAGGACATGGAGCTGATCCTGCGCCTGCACCGCCACCACCGGAGCCGGAAGATCCCCTATCGCATCGATTTCGTGCCGGAGCCGATCTGCTGGACGGAAGCCCCCGAGAGTCTCCGGGTGCTGGCCCGGCAGCGGAACCGGTGGCAGCGCGGTCTCATCGACAGCGTCTGGCTGAACCGGACCATGCTCCTGAACCGCGCCTACGGACCCGTGGGACTCCTCTCCCTGCCGTTCTACTTCCTCTTCGAGATGGCCGGACCGGTCATCGAAGCCGCGGGATACGCGAGCGTGATCGCGGCCTTCGCCATGGGGGTCCTGAGCTGGCAGTTCGCGTGGGCGTTCCTGTGCGTGTCCATGCTTCTGGGCATGGTGCTGTCCCTGGGGGCGCTGCTCCTGGAGGGCCTCACCTACCGGCGGTACTCGGATCCGCGCGCGGTGGGGATCCTCATCCTCTTCGGGGTGCTGGAGAACCTGGGCTTCCGGCAGCTCCACACGTTCTGGAGGCTGCAAGGCACCTGGGACCGGCTGCGCGGGCGCACCGAATGGGGCCGCATGTCCCGGCGGGGGTTCGCCGGAACCTCGGCCGCGGCTCCGACCGAACCCGCGGAGGCGGCATGATCCTGGAACGCTCGAACCGTCATCGCGGCCAGGCCCCGCTGCCCGACCCGGGCGACCTCCGGGCCCGTCTCCGGCGCACCTGGTACCTGGGCGCGGGAATCCTGTTCCTGTCCCAGGTCGGCCTGGCCGTGGTCCACGTGATGCAGGGAGGGATCGATCCCGGCTTCTGGCCCTGGGAAGACACCGAGCCGGCCCTGCTCTTCGGCCTGATTACCGCCAACCTGGCCCTGCTGATCTTCCTGAGCCTGGAACAGCGCCGGGCCCTGGATCTCCATGCCATGCGGCGCCGCTGGAACGCGGAGCGGGCGGGGATCCTGGGCCGCCATCGCCAGGTGCTCGGCGCCCTGATCGAGGTGGCACGGACCGCGGGGAGCGATGGGGAGGCCCAGGCCGTGTTCGAGCAGATCGCCCGCGTGTGCCATCGCACCTTTCCCTGCGACCAGGCCTGCCTGATGTTGCTGGAGGCGGACCGGGCCCACCTGGTGGTCCGGGCCGCGATCGGGCATCCCGACGGCGTGAACCCTGTCGGCGACCGCTGGAAGCTGGGAGAGGGGGTGTCCGGCTGGGTGGCCAAGCACGGCCGTCCCCTCCTCCTCGGTCCCGACCTGCCGGAGAAGCGGTTCAGGGACCTGCGGGCCCGGGACTACACGTCGACCGCGGCTATGGTGGTGCCGGTCATGCTCCGGGACGATCTGACCGGCGTGCTCAGCGTGACCTCGCGGGACTCCGCCCGGCACTACGACGACCAGGATCTGGAAGCGCTGCAGATCTTCGCCGAGACGGTGGCGATCACCTGCCGGAGCGCGGAGCAGCGGGAGTGGGCGCGGCAGGCGATTCTGGCCGTCAACGAGGACCGCCCCGGAAAGTCTGGATCACCTTGGGCGCCTGCTCCTTGAGCACGAACACGCCGGCGTTCACCCCCCGCCCCCCGCGGAGCTGAACGTCCCGGGTGAGGGTTTCCGGAGGAGCGGCGTTCTTGGGCAGGCTCCAGCCGATCAGCTCCAGGGTCACCCGACCCGGGGTGAGCCCCGGGATGACGAACCGCCCCTCGGCGTCGGTGAACACGTCGTGGTGGGTCCCCCGGACCCGGATGAGAACGTCGGGGACACCGTCGGCGTGGTCCCCGTGGTCCAGCACCACCCGGCCGGCCACCGTCGCCGACGGGCGCACCGGAAAGTCCACCACCGACTCGTCCCCGGGCAGGAGCGCCACCTTGATCCGCGGCTCCTCGGGGGCCAGGTAGCGGGTGGGCAACCGGGCCACGTCCAGGGTGACCGACTCCAGGACGGTGGCCGCCTCCGGGAAGCCGTAGACGCCGTCGGGCCCGGTCTGGACGGTGGCCCCGCTCCCCAGCCGCAGCACCATGTTCTCCAGGCCCGGCTCGCCGGTCTCCTGCCGGCCGTCCCCGTTCAGATCGTTGTAGACCGTCCCGTGGATCCGCCCGTACTCGGGGAGCCTCTCGTTCCGGCCCAGGCGGCCTCCCCCGAAGGAGAAGTGGCGGGCCAGCCGGAAACTCCACCGGCTGCGATCGGTCTGGAACGCGCCGGCCCGGGCGAAGACCAAGCCTTCCACCTGGAAGGTGAAGTCCCAGGGGAGCGGCTGCACCCATCCCGCCCCCACTTCCCACTGGTCCCGGGCGTAGGCGGCCTCGCTCGCCTCCTGGGACTCGCGGCCGATCCGGATCCAGCCCCGGACCCGGGGGCGCGGCTCCCAGGTCCACTGGCTCTCCAGCTTGTGCTCGGTGCTGGCCCAGCGGCCGTCCAGGAAGTGCCGGCGCACCACCCATCCCCGCAGATCGGCGCGGACGCGCGGGGAGAGCGTCTGATGGTACAGCGCCCCGTACCGGTTCTCGTGCCAGTCGTCCGCCGTCGCGTAGGGATCCCGGAAGAGGCTGCGGGTGAGGGAGAGTTCCGCCCGGGCCCGGGTCGAGCTCCAGCCCAGGGAACTCGACCAGAAGAGCGCGTGCTGGTCCACCAGGAGACTGTCCGGATCGTCGGTGGAGCGGTTCCGGTAGCCCACGCTGGCATGCATGGAGAAGGGCCCGTCCAGCGGGGTGGCCGCGAAGAACCGGGCCGCGACCCGGTTCTCCGGCGAGGTCTGTCCCGGCCGGGACTCCAGGTCGTGGGCCACGTCCCAGGAGGTTCCCATCACCACCGCGGTGCGGGGGCGGTAGGCCATTTCCAGGCGCCCTCCCCATTCGTCGGTGTGGGGATCGCGGTAGATGCCCAGCCCCTGGAAGCCGGGGGAGATCCGCCGCAGATGGGCCGAGGCCTGGAACCGGGGATGCGCGAAGCCTCCCCCCGCGATCAGGCTGTTGGCCCAGCCCGCGTCGCCGTCCCCGCGGGAGAGCCGAGCCTGGCCCAGCCAGGACCATCCCTCGGCGGGCTGGATGCCGGCGAACAGGCTCACCACCTGCCGGCCGCGGGTGCCTTCGGCCAGGGCCTCCTGCCGGTCCCAATCCGCCTTCCAGATGCCGGACTCCCGCCACTTCCCGGACAGGGTGGCGCCCATGGACTCGCCGTAGAGGGGTTGGCGGCCCCAGCCGAAGAGACCCTGCCGCCGGGTCGGGGTTCCCATGCGCAGCCCGAGCCCCACCCGGTTCCGGTCCAGCCGCAGCGAGGCGCCCCGGAGCCAGACCGCCTGTTCGAACTCCGGGCGGAGGGGGTCCAGGCGCGGATCCTGGACCACGAAGTCCCCGAGCTGCAGGCCCATCCGGCCGGCGCCGGTGGGGATGTCCTTGCCGAAGAAGCGGAGTTCCTGCCCCCGCTCCGAGGCGTCGACCAGGACCGACCAGGATCCGGCGTTGACCGGGTAGAACCGGCCCTCGCCGTGCACCTTGCTCCCTTCCCACTCCCGGAGGATGCCGAAGGGGCCCCAGCGTTCCTGGCGTTCCTCGGCCCAGAGCCGGAAATCGCCGCGCGGCTGGGTCCACCCCGTCCCGACCGGATGCCCTCCCAGACAGACCCCGATCGCGGCGCCGGTCAAGACGCCCAGGATCCAGGCCTGGCGGCGGAGACTCCGGGGTTGCATCAGTCGAGCAACTGCACCTTGGCCGGGTCCAGCGGACACTCCCCGACCAGACGTCCCACCCCGTCGATGTCCACGGTGACCCGGGCCAGGTAGTTGGCGAACAGCCGGTCGGGGGAGATCTCGAACTCCACCCAGCGCGTGGCCCCGGGGAGCACCGGTACGTCCGGGACGGGGGAACCGTCCCCCACCGCGTCCTTCCCCTCCACCACCGTCAGGTCGCCGGCCAGACGCACGAAGTCCTCTCCGGTATTGGCGATCTGCATGCGCACGAAGTTCTTGCCGTCGTGCCGCACCGTGGCCATGGATCGGATCTCCGCCGCCCGGCGGGGATTGCCGATGGTCACGTAGGTCATGACCGCCACCCGCCCCTGGATGAACATCTGCATCCCGGGCCGCTCGGTGCGGTCCAGGGGCAGGGTCTCCAGGAGCAGCGACCCCTGGTAGCCGCCGTCGGCCATGCTCGCCGGAGCCTGGACGGTGAAGCGGACGAACTTGGTCTGCCCCGGTTCCAGCAGGAAATCCGCCGGGGCCACATCCATCCAGACCGAGGAGGACCGGTCCAGGGTTCCGGCCGGGCGGAAGATCGGGGTCCCGATCTCGTCCAGGTACCAGTCCTCCACGTAGGCCCGGAGCCGCACCGGCTCCTTGCCGTCGTTCAGGACCCGGACGGCGTTGGTGTATTCCTCGCCGGCTTTCATGTGCACCTGAACGCGAACCGGGGACACGTCCAGGGAGAGATCGGCCACGGCCGGGTTCGCCGCCGCGCCCAGGGCGCCGGTCGTCAGGAGGGCGATTCCAATCCGAGTGAACATCGAGAACCTCTCATCGTGTGCGCCCAGACGAGCTAGGGCGCGGCCAGAGTGAACGTCGCGGTTGCAGAGTAGTTCCCCACGTTGTAGGTCCAAGAGTTCTGCATCACGAAATCGAACGTGACAGTCGACAGTTCGTGCGTCAGTCCCGAGGCGATCAGGACCGGGGTAACCGCGGAGAGCGTCCCGTCCCGGTAGGGGGGGTTCGGGAACGCGGTCCAGGAAACCACCGAGATCGGGATCGTCTCCGCTCCCGAGCGGAAGTCCGAGTCGGCCACCAGGGTCAGGGTCCAGGGAATGTCGCTCCGCCCCACCGCCTTGACGTCGAGCACGATCGGCTCGGGGCCCAGGACGGGAACGAAGTCGGGGCTGGCGTCCAGGAAGTTGAGGCTTCCGGTCAGGGTCAGGCTGATGTTCCCGGCCATCGAGGACCCGGGCGCCGACAGCAACAAGGCGAGCAACCCCGCGCACAGAGTTCGACGCGGACCCGTCCGGCCCCGGAATCGGGACCGGACGAGCCGGTCGAATGCCCTGCGAACGGCGTGACTCGCCATGTTTCCCCCCGGGTCCGGACGCGTCGCGCGCCGCGCCCGCGCGCGGTTCGGGAAGCGATCCGGACCGGTCGACCCGCTTACGGAGTGGTCAGCGTGTACGTCACCGTCTGGGTGTAGTTACCCACGTTGTAGGCCCAGGAGTTGGCCAGGAAGAAGTCCAGGTCGCCGGTGAAGGCTCCGGACCCGGTGAAGCTGCCCACCGCCTGCCCGGAAGCCGTATTCATGGTCCCGGGAACGTAACCGGCGCCGGTGGCCGTCCAGGTCACGTTGTCGATGGTGATGACGTCCCCGCCGGAGAGCAGGTCGCCGTCGGCCTGACAGGTCAGGGTCGACAGGCCGGCCGAGGTGGTGCGCACGTTCGACAGCACGTTCACCGAGTTCTCGTTGGCCGCGATGGACGGCGTGAGATCGGGGTCGGCGTCGTCGAAGTTGATGGTGGTGGGAGCCAGCACCAGCTTGGCGCGGGCGCTGACGGTGGCATTGATGGTGAGCGTCTGGGTGTCGACAGCCGCGAACGCCACCAGGGGCGCGCCGACGACCGCCAGCACGCACACGAGTGCCAGGGTGTTCTTGGGTGACATGGGGTTCTCCTTCGCTATATGTGCGGACCGCCCCGAAGGCGATCTCCGTTCGTCACGAATTGTCGGCAGGGGGGAGGGCCATCTTTGGCTCGTTCTGGCTCCATCCGGCTCCAAGCAGCTCCGGGGAGGCGACTAGGAGGGAGGAGACAGAGGAGTTGAGCCTCTAAGTCATTGCATTTCATGGTATTAAAGAACTCGGTCGGGCGAACCGCGGCCCTGGCCCGGATCCCGGAAACCCGTGTAGACTGTGTCCCCACATGATCCGAGTCTTCAGCGGCATCCAACCCACCGGTTCGCTCCATCTGGGGAACTACCTGGGGGCCATCCGGAACTGGGTGGCGCTGCAGGATCACTCCGACTTCGAGCGCCTCTACTGTGTGGTGGACTACCACGCGATCACCGTCGGCTACGAGACCGACCGCCTGGCCCCCCAGAGCCTGGAGATGGTCCGGGACCTTCTGGCCTGCGGCCTCGATCCGGACCGGAGCATCATCTTCCTCCAGTCCCAGATCCCGGAGCACACCGAGCTGGCCTGGATCCTGGCCGCCACCTCCGCCACCTACGGCGAACTCCAGCGGATGACCCAGTTCAAGGCCAAGGCCGAGCAGCAGGCGTTCGTGACCGCCGGGCTCTTCTCCTATCCGGTGCTGCAGGCCGCGGACATCCTGCTCTACGACGCGACCCGGGTGCCGGTGGGCGAGGACCAGGTCCAGCACCTGGAGCTGACCCGGGAGGTCGCCCGCCGCTTCAACAACCGGTTCGGGGAGACCTTCCCCGAAGTCGAGCCGCTCCTCACCGAGGCCCCCCGCATCCTCAGCCTCAAGGACCCGGGACAGAAGATGTCCAAGAGCAGCGGCGAGGGCCACTACCTGTCCCTGGACGCCCCGGAGGCCGAGGCCCGGCAAATGGTGCAGCGGGCGGTCACCGACGTCGGCCCCCGGGCCGAGGGCGAGATGAGCCCGGGGGTGGCCAACCTGTTCACCATCCTCCGGAGCCTGGGCTCCGCGGACGACCACGACCGGCTCCAGGCCGACTACGCCGCGGGCACCCTCCGCTACGTGGCGCTCAAGGAGGCGGTGTCGGACGCGGTGTGGAGTACGGCGGCCCGGATCCAGGAGCAGAAGAGCGCGTTCCCCCCGGACCGGGTGAAGGCGGTGGTCCGGGCCGGGGCCGACCGGGCCCGCCCCCTGGCCCGGGCCAAGCTGGCCCAGGTCCGCAACCGCATCGGCCTGGCCGAACTCTGAACCGAAAGGGAAACCGGTGAAGCTGGGAATCCTGTCCCGGAAGGCGAGTCTCTATTCCACCCGGCGCCTGGCCGAGGCGGCCCAGGAACGGGGCCACGACGTGGAGATCGTGGACTACTCCCGCTGCTACATGAACATCACCTCCCACAAGCCGCAGGTCCTGTTGGCCGGGGAGGCGCTCACCTTCGACGCGGTGGTCCCCCGGATCGGCGCCTCGCTCACCTTCTACGGCACCGCGGTGGTCCGCCAGTTCGAGATGATGGGGGTCTTCTCGGCCAACGAGTCCCAGGCCATCGTGCGGTCCCGGGACAAGCTCCGGGCCCTGCAGCTCCTGGCCGCCGAAGGGATCGGGCTTCCGGTCACCGGGTTTGCCCGCTCCACCAAGGACATCGACGGGCTGATCCGCGTGGTGGGGGACGCCCCGGTCATCATCAAGCTCCTGGAGGGAACCCAGGGGGTGGGGGTGGTGCTGGCCGAGACCCACAAGGCCGCGGAGTCGGTGATCACCGCCTTCCGGCAGCTCGACGCCAACATCCTGGTCCAGGAGTTCATCAAGGAGGCGGAGGGTTCGGATATCCGGGCCTTCGTGGTGGACGGCAAGGTGGTGGCCTCCATGATGCGCACGGCGGCCAAGGGGGAGTTCCGGTCCAACCTGCACCGCGGGGGGACCGCCACCCCGATCAAGCTCACCCCCGAGGAGCGCAGCACCGCCGTCCGCTCGGCCAAGCTCCTGGGTCTCAAGGTGGCCGGCGTGGACATGCTCCGCTCCAACCACGGGCCGGTGATCATGGAGGTGAACTCCTCCCCCGGCCTGGAGGGCATCGAGACCTCGACCGGCAAGGACGTTGCCGGCATCATTGTGGAATTCGTGGAGAAGAACGCCCAGCATGGCCGACGGAAGGACCGGATCAAAGGTTGACCCCCGGCCGGCCTTCCCGCTGGGGCCGGTGCGCGTCGCTCCCGGGGCCTCGGCGCTGGTGGAACTCCCCATCGCCAGGCTGCCCACCGGCGCCTGGTCCACCATGCCGGTGATGGTCATCCACGGCCGCCGCCCCGGCCCCTCGGTCTGGCTCTCCGGCGCCGTGCACGGGGACGAGTTGAACGGCATCGAGATCATCCGCCGGGTGATCCGGAGCCTCGACCCGCGCCGGCTGGCCGGCACCGTCCTCGCCGTTCCCATCGTCAACGTATTCGGGGTGACCCCGGGGTCGCGCACGCTCCCCGACCGCCGGGACCTGAACCGCTCGTTCCCGGGGTCGGCCCGCGGCTCCCTGGCCGCCCGCCTGGCCCACCTCTTCTTCCACGAGATCGCCTCCCGCTGCGGGCTGGGGCTGGACATCCACACCGGGTCCAACGGCCGGGACAACCTCCCCCAGCTCCGCTGCGACCTGGAGGACCCCGAGACCCGCCGGCTGGCCGAGACCTTCGGGGCCCCGGTTGTCCTGCAGGCCGCGCTCCGGGACGGCTCGCTGCGGGCGGCGGCGGGGGCCCGGGGGATCCGGGTACTCCTCTACGAGGCCGGCGAAGCGCTCCGCTTCGACGACGCGGCCATCGGGACGGGGGTGGACGGAATCCTCCGGGTTCTGGGAACGTCTTCCATGATCGAGGGGGTTCCCCCCGGCGGCCCGACTCCCGTGCGCTTCTGCGCGCGGAGCGCCTGGATGCGCGCCGGGCGGAGCGGGTTCTGCCACCTGGAGGTGGAGCCGGGAACCCTGGTGGAAACCGGCCAGACCGTAGCCTCCATCACCGACAGCGTGGGCCGGGAGCGCGTGGCCGTGCGCACGCGAACCGCGGGGATCGTGATCGGGGTCCTGCGCACCGCTCTCGTCCACAAGGGGGATGCCATCGTGCACGTGGCGGAGATCGCGTGAAGACCGAGAAGCAGGTGGTGGGCTGGCGGGAGTGGGTGCGCCTGCCGGACCTGGGGGTCCGTCTGGTGAAGGCCAAGATCGACACCGGGGCCCGCACCTCCTCGCTCCACGCCGACGACGTCCGTTTCCTGACCCGGGGGGGGAAGCGCCTGGTGCGCTTCGTCATCCACCCCAAGCAGCGCACGAGCCGGGGGGCGATCGAGGCCACCGCCACCCTGCTGGACATGCGGCGGGTGCGAAGCTCCAACGGGCTGACCGAGCTGCGGCCGGTGATCCGGACCCGGCTGGACGTGGGAGGGGAATGCTGGGCGATCGAGCTGACCCTGACCCGCCGGGACCTGATGGGCTTCCGGATGCTGCTGGGACGGCAGGCGCTCCAAGGCCGTGCTATCGTGGATCCTGGACGGTCATTCCTGACCCGGAAGGTCAAGCGGCGGCGCCCCGGAGGCGGCCCGCGATAGGCCTCCCGCGCCCGAGCGACCGATCCGGAGCCCCCGGCCCGTCGAGCCCGCCCCTGCCCATCGTTGAACACCTCGGGCCCGTAGACCGTCTTACCCGTGGAACGGACGAGGACACCCGTGATGGGAGACCGGATGAACCGGCTCACCGACGCCGAGCTGGTCCTGCTGACCAGACAAGGTAACACGCAGGCATTCAACAGCTTGGCGGAACGGTGGGACGCCAGCCTGTACCGGTTCGCCCGGCGCCTGCTCGGGGACCCGGAGGACGCCAGGGACGTGAGCCAGGAGGCCCTGGTCAAGGCGTACCTGAACATCCGCCGGCTCCGCGATCCGGAGAAATTCAAGGCCTGGGTGCACCATATCGCGCTGAACCTGTGCCGGGACCGGCACCGGTCCCCGCGGGCGCGGGTGGCCACCCGGCCCCTGGAAGACGACGAGCCGGCCCCGCCGGGGACCTGGCCGGAGGCCTCGGCCGCGGCCCCGGACCGGGACGCCCACCGGGCCGGGCTGGCCGGGGTGCTGGGGGAGGTCCTGGAGCGCCTGCCCGCCGAGCAGCGGGTGGCCATTCTCCTGCGGGAGTACCAGGGCTTCACCTCGCAGGAGATCGGGGAGATCACCGGGGTGCCCGCGGCCACGGTGCGCACGCGGATCTACTACGGGCTGAAATCGGTACGGCGGATGCTCCAGGAACGGGGCATCGACGGGACCGGCCTCGATTCGAGGTGAGGATATGAACGAACGACCGCTGGACGAACAGACCGAGCGGCTGGTGGCGAGCCTCTACGGCGAACTCTGCCCCGAGGAGGAGGACGCCCTCCGCGCCCGCCTGGACGCGGACCCCGCGCTCCGGGCCGAGTACCGGGAGCTGGCCGAGACCCGGGCGGTCATGGCCGCCTGGGACGTGGAGGAGCCGGCCTCGCCCTTTACCCTCCCCGCGGCGGCTCCGGCCGGGTTCGGGGAGCGGATCCGCCGCGCCTTCCGGGTCCCCGCCCTCACCTGGGGGCTCGCCGGGGCCACGGTGGCCCTGGTGGTGCTGCTGGTGGCCGGCTTCCGGGTGGACCGGGTGGACCGGGGGCTGGCCCTGCGGTTCGGGCCGGGGCCGGTCCCGCAGGCCGCTCCGGCCACGGCCACGGCTTCCCGACCGGCCGCGCCGTCCACCGAAGTGGTGCTGCCCCCGGGGCCGCAGGCGATGCCCGTGGCCGAGCAGGGCGTCCCGGTCACCCGGGCGGACCTCGACCGCTACGCCGGCGGGCTCATGCAGGCCATGTCCGGACTCCTGGACAACTACCAGGACCGGCGGAACGCGGAGCTGGCGTATATCCTGAAGGGCTTCTACGACTCCATGACCGCCGAGCAGCAGAAGAAGTACGAGGAATTGCGGGCCCAGGTCCACGGGGTGGGGCTGGGGCTCCTGGCCGAGCAGTCGGCGACCAACGCCGCGCTCAAGGATCTCATGCAGCGCGGCGCGCCTCCGGCCACGCCGCTCAACGTCTACGAAGAAAAACCCCCTCTCAACCGGAACGAGGACAAGCAATGAGGAAGCATGAAGTACAGCGGTTCTGTGTGGCGGCGGGCCTGGCGGTGGTGCTCGGGGGGGGATGCCTGTCCGGCACCGCCGTCGCCGATCCCCCGTCCGCCAAGCTCACCAAGCAGATCGGGGTGATGGAGCGGATCCTGGACGGCGTCCTGATCGACAGCCCCAACTTCCTGGTCTATTCCCAGAAGAACACCCACGGGGTCTACCTGGACGAGTTCGGGGTCCTCTTCTGCTTCGAGGCCTCCCTGATCAACCGGAACGAGAACCAGGAGTGGTGGAAGGACCTGGGCAAGAAGTTCAAGGTCTATACCCAGGACGGCAAGACCATCATCGACCTCCAGAACGACGACAAGGACAAGGACTCGGACAAGGACGTGGAAGTGCCCTTCGACGGCAAGGAGTGGAAAGAGAAGCACGAGAAGGCCCAGCAGGAACTCTACGAGCACGGCAAGGCCGAACTCGCCGAGGCCCTGGCCGACTACGGGGAAACCCTGGGCGCGCTCCGGGCCGACCAGAAGGTGGCGGTGACCGCCCTGCTTCGCGACAGCGACTTCCTGGCCGAGAACGAGATCTCGACCCTGGTGCTCACGGCCAAGGTGTCGGATCTGCGGGCCTACGCGTCCGGAAACATCTCGGACAAGGAGATGCGAAGCCGGATCGTGACCGAGGAGTACTGAGCGCACCGCCTTCGCGCCGGGCTTGCGGGCCCCGGCGCGAGGGCGGAGATTCGACGGGGGGCCGGCCGAGCGACACACCGTCCGTCCTTCCGTCTCCGGCGGCCCGGACCGGGGCACGAACCTCCCGCCCCGGCCGGGGCCCGCCTCTTTCCGGCAAACCCTTGCCGGCGCACCGGTTGAACGTCTCCGGCCCGCCGTTTCCCCGCGTCCTTCCCCACCGCCCTCCGGATTCTGCAACCGGGAGCCGGGCCCGCGGGTCGGTCCTTCCGAGAGCCGGCGCCGCGTCTGCTTTCGGATGCAACCCGGGCCGAACCCGGTGCGTACGTCCGGGTAGCCCGGGGCAGGAGCGCCGGGACCGACCTCCAACCCATCCACAAGGAAGCCTGCCATGAAATTCATGGGAAGCCGCCGGTCCCGAGTCATCGGCGCCTGCGTTCTCGCCGCCCTCGCCGCCGGAGCCGTCTTCACCGTGATCCAGCGTCGCGGACCCGCTCCCACCGAGGCCCTGGCCGCGGCCGACTCCACCGGCGTCCCGGATTCGAGCCGGGCCCAAGCCGGCCCCGAGGGGAAGAAGGGAAAGAAGAACGGCAAGGAAAAGAAGGAAGAGCCTCCGGTGCCGGTGGAGGTGGCCACCGCCGCCGCCCGGGACATCCCCTCGTACTTCAACGCCACCGGATCCCTGGAGGCCAAGAGCCAGGTGGCCCTGATCGCCAAGGCCGGGGGGCAGGTGGTGCGGCTGGCGGTGGAGGAGGGCGCCTTCGTCGACCGCGGCCAGGTACTCCTGGAACTCGATCACCGCGAGGAGGCTCTGCTGGTGGAACAGACCCGGGTCAAGGCGGACAACGCCCAGCGCGAACTCGAGCGGATCCAGGGCCTGGTGGAGAAGGGCCTGGGCTCGGACAAGGACTTCGAGGCGAACAAGGAGGCGGCCAAGGTGGCCCAGCTGGAGCACGAGCTGGCCCAGGTGAAGCTGGAGAACACCATCGTCCGCGCGCCGTTCTCGGGCCAGATCACCGTGCGGCACGTGGAACTGGGGCAGACGGTGAACGTGGGGACCGAACTCCTGGAACTGGCCGACGTCTCCCCCCTGGAGGTCAAGCTGTACCTGCCGGAGAAGGTGGTGAGCCGGCTGAAGATCGGCCAGCCGGTGGAACTCCGGAGCGACGTGGCCCCGGACACCCCCCTGGAGGGCGGGGTGACCCGGATCGCCCCCTCGGTGGATCCCGCCACCAGCACGGTCAAGGTTACCCTGGAGGTCACGAACCCCGGTGACGCGGCCCGGGTGGGAAGCTTCGTCCGCGCCCGCATCACCACCGACGTGGTGGAGCAGGCCGTCGCCGTGCCCAAGAAGGCGCTGGTGCCCGAGGCCGGGGTCACCTATCTCTTCCTGGCCGAGGCGGACACGGTGCGGAAGGTCCCGGTCACCACCGGCTACTCCGACGACGACTTCATCGAGATCACCGGGGGGCTGGACCTGGGCCAGCGGGTGGTCACCGTGGGCCAGGGCGGTCTCCGCCCGGGAAGCAAGATCAAGGACCTGCACCCGGATCCGGCGGCCGGGGACGGGAGCCGGGCCGAGGGCGCCGCCGACGGCGAACCGGTCGCCGAACTGGGCAACTGACCCATGCGGTCCATCATCGAATACGCCGTCCAGCACCGGGTGACCATGCTCATGCTGGCCCTGGCCGCGGTGCTCTTCGGGTTCGTCTCCCTGGGGCGGCTGCCGCTCCAGCTTCTGCCCGACATCAGCTACCCCACCTTGACCCTCCAGACCGAGTACACCGACTCCGCCCCCAGCGAGGTGGAGAACCTGATCACCCGCCCCATCGAGGAGGCGGTGGGGGTGGTGCCGGGCCTGCGCCGGATCAGTTCGGTGAGCGAGGCCGGCCTGTCCGAGATCACCCTGGAGTTCGGGTGGGGCACCGACATGGACTTCGCCTCCCTGGACGTGCGGGAGAAGGTGGACCTGGTGACCCTGCCGGAGGAGGCCCGCTCCCCGGTGCTCCTGCGCTACGACCCCGCCCTGGATCCGGTCATCCGCCTGGGCTTGACCGGCGACGTGAACCAGATCCAGCTCCGCTACCTGGCCGAGCAGGTGGTGAAGAAGGAAGTGGAGTCGCTGCCCGGGGTGGCCGCGGCCAAGGCCCTGGGCGGGCTCACCGAGGAGGTCCACGTCGAGGTGGACGAGCAGAGGCTGGCCGCCCTGGGGATCCCCATCTCCCAGGTGGCCCGGCTGGTGGGCTCGGAGAACGTGAACGCGGCCGGAGGGCGGCTGCGGGACCGGGACGCCGAGTACCTGGTGCGGACGCTCAACCAGTACACCGGAGCCCAGGACATCGGGGAGACGGTGGTGCAGCGGAACGGGGACCGGGTGGTGCGGCTCCGCGACGTGGCCCAGGTCACCCGCTCCTACAAGGAGCGCGAGATCCTGACCCGGATCGACAACAAGCCGGCGGTGGAGATCGCGGTCTACAAGGAAGGCGACGCCAACATCGTGGAGGTGGCCAAGCAGGTCCGGGCCGAGGCCGTCGCCCTGCGCAAGATCCTCCCCGCCGGGGTGCGGGTGCAGGTGCTCAGCGACCAGTCCACCTTCATCCAGGCCGCCATCCACCAGGTGCAGTCGAACGCGCTCCTGGGCGGGGTCCTGGCCGTGCTGGTGCTGTTCGTGTTCCTGCGCGACGTGCGGTCCACCGCCATCATCGCCCTGGCCATCCCCGCCTCCATCGTCACCACCTTCGTCCTCATGTACCGCCAGGGGGTGACCCTGAACGTCATGAGCCTGGGGGGGCTGGCCCTGGGGGTGGGCATGCTGGTGGACAACTCCATCGTGGTGCTGGAGAGCATCGTGCGCCACCGCCGGATGGGGACCAAGACCCGGCCGGAGGCGGTGGTGGACGGCACCGCCGAGGTGGCCCAGGCCATCACCGCCAGCACCCTCACCACCATCGCCGTCTTCCTGCCGGTGCTCTTCGTGGAAGGGATCGCGCGGCAGATCTTCAAGGACCAGGCCCTGACCGTGACCTTCGCGCTCCTGGTCAGCCTGGCCGTGGCCCTCACCCTGACCCCGATGGTGGCCGCGCTGGGGAAGGAGGGCCGGAAACTCCGAGGCCGCCGCTGGTGGAACCTGTTGCGCCGGGCGTCTTCACACGATCGGTTCGATCGAGGGGACAGTGAAGGCGCCCGGCCTCTCTCCCCCTCCCCGGCCGCGTCCGGGGAGGGCGGGTTCTTCGACCTCTTCCGGCGGGGCTACGTGCGGTTCCTGGGGGCGGCGCTCCGCCACCGGGTGGCGGTGGTGGCGGCCTCGGTGGTCCTGTTCGCCCTGTCGGTGGTGGGGATCCGGGCCCTGGGCACCGATCTCATTCCCTCCTTCAGCCGGGGGGAGCTGCGGTTCGACGTGGAGCTGGCCGAGGCCACCCCCATCGAGCGCACCAACCTGGTCATGGACAACCTGGAGAAGGACCTGCTGGACGTTCCCGGGGTGCAGACCCTGTTCACCAACGTCGGCATGGACGCCGGCGAGAGCGGGACCCTGCGCAGCAAGAAGGAGAACCACGCCGAATTGAACGTGATCCTGGCTCCGGGGGCGGGGAAGGAGGGCGAGGCCCGGGCCCTGGAGGCGATCCGGGAGAAGCTGGCCCGCTATCCCGAGGTCACCGCCACCCAAGAGCAGGGCACCGCCTTCACCTTCAAGACCCCGGTGGCGGTGGAGATCTACGGGTTCGAGATGGCCTCGATCACCGACGTCTCCCGGGAGGTGGCGGCCAGGCTCCACGCCGTGCCCGGGCTCAAGGACATCGTGACCAACATGGAGACGGGGAGTCCCGAGGTGCAGATCCGCTTCGACCGGGACAAGCTGAAGCTGGCCGGCCTCGACCTCCGGGAGGCCAGCGAAGCCCTGCGCACGGCCATCCTGGGCAAGGTGGCCACCGACTTCAAGGACCGGGACCGGCAGATCGACGTCCGGGTGCGGAGCGGCGCCGCCTACGACCTCCGCTTCGCCGACCTCAACACCATGGTGGTCGGCTACCACGACCGGCTGCCGGTGCAGCTGGCCTCGGTGGCCGCCATCGACATGGAGCGCGGACCGGCCCGGATCGGGAGGATCTCCCAGACCCGGGCCGCGGTGGTGAGCGCGAACCTGGTGGGCCGGGACCTGGGCAGCGTGAGCCGCGACATCGAGCAGGCCCTGGCCGACGTGCCGCTGCCTCCCGACGTCACCGTGCAGCTGGCCGGGCAGAACGAGGAGATGCAGCGAAGTCTGCACAGCCTGGTCTTCGCCGGGCTCCTGGCCGTGTTCATGGTCTACCTGGTCATGGCCAGCCAGTTCGAGTCACTCCTGGATCCCTTCCTCATCCTGTTCGCGGTGCCCATGGCCCTGATCGGGGTGGTGGGCGGGCTCGTGCTCACCGGAACCTCGGTGAGCATCGTGGTCATGATCGGTGGGATCATGCTGGCCGGCATCGTGGTCAACAACGGCATCGTGCTCGTGGACCTCATCGGGCAGTTCCGCCGGGAAGGGATGGGGGTGCGCCAGGCGGTGCTGGAAGCGGGCTCGGTGCGGCTCCGCCCCATCCTCATGACCACCGCCACCACCGTACTCGGCCTCATCCCCCTGGCCCTGGGCCGCGGGGACGGCGCGGAGATGATGGCCCCCCTGGCGGTGACGGTGATCGGGGGGCTCCTGGTCTCCACCCTGCTCACCCTGGTCCTGATCCCGGTCCTGTTCAGCCTGGTCCACCGGGAGGCCCGGGCGTGAGGGCCCCGGCCCGGCGCGGGGACTGACCCATGTGGCTCACCCGGATGGCCATCCGGCGCCCCATCACCGCCACCATGATCCTGGTCTCGCTGCTCGTGCTGGGCGCGATCAGCGTGCTCAAGCTCCCCTTGAACTTCCTCCCCCACCAGGAATTCCCGTTCATCGGCGTGTACATCCCCTACCCGAACGGCATTCCCAGCCAGGTGGAGCACGACATCGCCCGCCCGGTGGAGGAGGTGCTGGCCACCCTGGGCGGGGTGAAGGAGATCTTCAGCCACAGCGATCCCGAGCAGTGCTTCGTGGGGGTGCAGTTCGACTGGGGCCGGGACGTGAACGTGCTTCGGCTGGAGGTCAAGGAGAAGCTGGACCAGATCCGTCCCGACCTTCCCGCCGACATCCAGGACATGTTCCTGTTCACCTTCAATACCAGCGACATCCCGATCGTGGAAGGGCGGATCAGCGCCAAGGACCGCGATCTCTCCGGCAGCTACGACCTCATCCAGGCCCGCATCCTGGACCGGCTGCAGCGCATCCCCGGCGTGGGCAAGGTGAACGTCGACGGGGTGGAGCCGGCCGCGGTCTCCGTCTACCTGAAGCTCGACAAGATCAAGGAGCACAAGGTGGACGTGAGCCGCATGTTCGCCGATCTCTCGGCCAGCAACTTCAACCTCACGGTGGGCGAGGTCACCAAGGACGGCCTGCGCTACCGCCTGCGGGCCATGGGCTCCATGTCCAGCGTGGAGGAACTGGAGAACCTTCCCCTGGACGGCAAGGGGCTCCGGCTCCGGGACGTGGCCGACGTGGTCTACGACGTTCCCAACCTCACCTACGGGAGGTATCTGAACCGCGAGCCCGCGGTGGCCTTCTGGATCCAGAAGGCCAGCGGGGCCAACACCGTGGACGTGGTGCGCGAGATCAAGGCGGAACTCGAGCGCATCAACCACGACCCGGCCCTGGAGGGGGTCGAGGCCCTCATGTTCTTCGACCAGGCGGAACAGATCACCGACAGCCTGAACGGCCTGCTCCTGGCCGGGATCATCGGCGCCGTGTTGGCGGTGGGGGTGCTCTACTTCTTCCTCCTGCGGGTGGGCACCACCCTCATCGTCTCCCTGGCCATCCCCATCTCCATCATCGGCACCGCCTGCTTCCTGTTCGTGACCCACCGCAGCCTGAACGTGCTCTCCATGATGGGGCTCATGCTGGCCACCGGCATGCTCATCGACAACGCGGTGGTGGTCCTGGAGTCCATCTACCGCCGCATGACCCTGGGCGAGCCGGCGGCGGAAGCCACCCTGAACGGCACCCGGGACGTGGGACGGGCGGTGGCCTCGGCCACCCTCACCACCATCATCGTCTTCGCCCCGGTGGTCCTGGGGGCGCGGAGCGAGATCACCATCTGGCTCAAGGAGGTGGGCCTCACCATCTCCGTCACCCTCCTCTTCTCGCTCCTGGTCAGTCTGACCCTGATCCCGGTCCTGACCAGCCACATGCTCAAGGGGGGCCGGGAATCGGTGGCCCGGAACGCCCTGGTCGAGCGCTGGGGGGACCGCTACGAGCGCATCCTGCGCTGGAGCGCCATCCGCCACCCCTGGCTCACCGGCATTCCGATGGCCTTGGGAGTGCTGCTGCTCACCGGGGGCCTCATGGCGGTGACCAAGTTCAAGCCGGAAGCCTTCGGGGAGCGGGGCCTGCGCCACGAGTACCTGCAGGTGAACTACGAGTTCAGCGACAACGTGAACTACCACGTGACCCAGGACTACGTGAAGAAGGTGGAGGATATCCTCTGGCCGCTCAAGGACAAGTACGATCTCCGCTACATCTACTCGTTCTACGAGGACAACGATGCCCAGACCCGGCTCTACTTCGCCAAGACGGCCCTGTCCGAGAAGGAACTCCGCGCGCTCCGGGACTCGCTGCGCGCCGACCTGCCGGTGATGGCCGGAGTCAAGTTCCGGATGGGCGAGGACAAGGACGAGGAGACCGGGGCCAAGACCTTCAGCGTGACCCTGCACGGCGAGGACAGCGAGGAACTCGGCCGCATGGCGGATGAGGTGAAGCGGCGGCTCTCCCTGGTCCCCGACGTCACCGACGTGTCCACCGACATCGAGCGCGGGGCCCAGGAACTCCAGGTCCACGTGAAGCCGGAGCAGGCCCGCCGGTTCCAGGTCTCCCCCGCCGACGTGGCCCAGATCATGGGCATCACCTTCCGGGGGGTGCGACTCCCCCGGGTGCAGGCCGGGAACCGGGAGATCGACCTCTGGGTCATGCTCCAGCCCGAGGATCGCCAGAGCATCGAGAACGTGAAGGCGCTGACCGTGTCCATGGAGGACGGGAAGGAGATCACCCTGGACCAGGTGGCGGACACCTTCGTGGCCCGGGGGCCGGACCGTATCCAGCGTCTCAACCAGCAGACCGCGGTCCGGGTACGGGGCACCTACGAGGGGGACGACATGGACGACGTCCTGGACACCATCCGGGCCACCATGGATGCCACCCACTTCCCCCCCGGCTACGGCTGGAACTTCGGGAGCCGCATCCAGGAGGCCCGGCAGCAGCAGTCGGAGATGGGGATCAACGCCCTCCTGGCGGTGATCTGCGTCTACATGGTCATGGCCTGCCTGTTCGAGTCCCTCATCCACCCCGCGGTGGTCATGTTCTGCCTCCCCTTCGCCAGCCTGGGCGTGATCTGGCTCATGATCGGAACCCACACCCCGTTCAACCTCATGGCCATGATCGGCATGGTGATCCTGGTCGGGGTGGTGGTGAACAACGGCATCGTCCTGGTGGACCACATCAACCACCACCGGCGGGAGGGGGTCGCCCTGGAAGAGGCGATCCTGCGCGGAGGCCGGGAGCGGTTCCGGCCCATCATGATGACGGCCAGCACCACCGTGCTCGGGCTCATCCCGCTGGCCCTGGGGCGGAACCACGTGGGGGACGCCGAGATGTACCCCATGGCCCGGGCCCTGATCGGCGGGCTCCTGAGTTCCACCGTCCTGACCCTGGTCATGCTCCCGGTCTACTATCACCTGAGCGAGAAGCTGCGGGTCCGTTTCGGGCTCCTGTTCCCCGGCCTGGCCCGGCTGCCGGGGCGGGTGCGGAGGCGGGTGGCGCGGTTGCGGGGGCGCGGGGCGACGGACGGCGTGGCCGGCCCCGCGGCAAGCGCGGCGGAAGGCGCGGCCGACCTGTCCTGACCGCGGCGGGAAGACGGCAAGAAGGAGGCTCTCGTGAGCACAAGAAACCTGTTCCCCTCGGTTTCGTTCCGGATCCTGACCCTGATGCTCCTGGGACCGGTGCTGGTCATCCCCGTGAGGCCGGGCCCGGCCCGGGCCGGGAGCGAGATCCACGGCACGGTGACCACCCGGAGCGGCGACGCCTGGACCGGAACCATCCGGTGGGACAAGAACGAGAACTTCTGGGACGACCTGATCGACGCCACCAAGACCGAGCGGGTGAGGCAGCCGGAGCGGGAAGAAGTGAACGTCAAGATCTTCGGCATCCGGATCTCGCACTCCGGCCACCGGGGATCCACCTACGCCCGGTTCAGCATCCCCTTCGGCCACCTGGCCTGGATCGAGCCCGCCCCGGGGAGCCGGGTGCGCCTGGGGCTCAAGAACGGGGATGTGCTGGAGGTGCGGGAGGGGGCGGACCTGGGGGACGGGGTGCGCGGGATCGTGGTGACCACCGGCGACGGGGAGGCGAAGGAGCTGGACTGGCCCGACCTGGAGCGGGTCGACTTCTCCCCGGGCTCGGACACTGCCCCCGACCGGCAGCGCCTCTACGGCACGGTGGAGACCAAAGTGGGCGACTTCACCGGGTACGTGGTCTGGGACAAGGACGAGTCCCTGGGCGAGGACGTGCTGGACGGGGCGGAGAGCGGGCACAGTCACAAGATACCCTTCCGCGACATCAAGAGCATCGAGCGGGTGAACGGCCGCCGCTCCCGGGTGACCCTGGACTCGGGGGACGTCCTGGAACTCTCCGGCACCAACGACGTGAACCGGGACAACCGGGGCATCGACATCACCGTGCCCGGGTTGGGGGTGATCACGGTGCGGTGGGACGAGTTCCGGAAGGTCACCTTCCAGCGCCCCGAGGCCTCGCCCACCTACGGCGACTTCGACGGCGGCCGGCGGCTGGCCGGTTCCGTGACCACCCGCGACGGGGAGACCTATGACGGCGAGATCACCTGGGATCACGACGAGCGCTACAGCTGGGAGTCCCTGGACGGCGACATCCACCACGTGGAGTTCGAGGTCCAGTTCGGGAACATCTCCCGCATCGAGCCGGTCTCCGGGGACGCGGCCAAGGTGGTGCTGCGGGACGGGCTGGAGCTGGAGCTCAGGGGCTCCAACGACGTGGACCGCGACAACCAGGGCATCCTGGTGCGCACCGCGGACGGGAACGAGGTGGACGTGAAGTGGGGGCAGCTGCGAGCGGTCGATTTCCGCTAGGGACAGGGACGCTCACCGGGCCGGGATTCCCGGGGAAACCCGCGAAATCCATGCCATAGGTGGTCCCGTGTGGTAGTCTACATCCGCTCGCCCCCCGCGGCGCCTTCCGCGCCGGGGCCGTTGCCGAGCGGGCGTTGATTCCGGAGAGAGCCCCAGCGTGGACCATACTTCGAAACCTCCCTTCACCCCGATATCCCCCAACCCCTTCATCGTCGGGAATCCGGTCCGGGACCGGAAGATGTTCTTCGGGCGCGAGGCCGAGTTCGATCTGGTTCGCAAGCGTTTCACCCACACCGAGGCCAAGGGTGGTCTGCTCGTCTTCTGCGGCGAGCGGCGGAGCGGCAAGACCTCCATCCTCTTCCAGATCCTGGACGGACGCCTGGGACCGAACTTCATTCCCGTCCTCATCGACATGCAGTCGATGGCCATCGAGAACGAACTCGACTTCCTGGAGAAGATCGCGCGGGAGATCGCCCGGGAGCTGGGGGGCGACCCCAAGCGGTCGGCGGACATCCTGACCGGATCCAACCCGGCGGGCTCCTTCCACCGGTTCGTCGAAGCGCTTCTCGCCGAGCACCCCAACCGCAAGCTCATCCTGCTCTTCGACGAGTACGAGCTGTTCGAGAACAAGATCGACAGCGGTGTGCTCACCGAGGACACGCTCTACATCCTCTCCAGCCTCATGGAGAACCACTCGGTCTTCCTCATCTTCACCGGATCGCTGAGCCTGGAGAACCGGCGCCGGGAGTACTGGAAGATATTCCTGGGGAAGTCGATATACCGCCAGATCAACCGGATCATCAAGCTGGCCGGCGGCGAGGTTGCCTACGGCCTGATCCAGTCTGAAGACCAGGTCCCCGGACTCGACGTGGGTGAGCGGCGAGACCAGCACGGTGAGAGCCTTCCCCAGCGGGGCGGGGGTCGGGGTCAGGACCTGGACCCTGGCATCCAGGGGCAGGACGTCGACTTGCACCTGGACGGTGGCCTCGGGATGGAGAGGGTCGCTGGTGGCCACGGTCAGGGACTTCCCGGCGGTCCCCACCGTATGGGGGGCCAGGAGGATCGGCACGCTCTCGCTCTTCGCGGCTCCCACCGGGAAATTCCGGAGATGCCCGGTCTGCATCGTGCCGTCGCTGAAGCGGATGTCGTTCACGATCATGACGTCGGTGCCGGCGTTTCCGACCGGTAGGTCCACGGTCGCGGTATCGCCCAGGGTCACGGTGGGAAAGGCGATGATCTGGGGAATGTCGATCACGGGACGGGCGGGTGGAGTCTGCAGGTCGTAGAGATAGACCCCGGATCTCCGGACCAGGCCCACCGAACTCCGGGGAATCGGCGTCCAGCGGATGCGCACGTCGATGTCGCCCAGGGTCAGGGGGACATCCGCCGTGTTCCATTCGAACTCATGCGACGTGCCTTGGGGCGACGAGGCGAGAAGCCCCACCTTACCGGTCTGTCCGGTGAACAGCATGGGGCTCCAGACCCGGGCGGGCGGGATCCGGTACTCCGGGTAGATCCAGACCGGATCCGACTCCACGTCCGCCAGCTCGAACCGGACCCGGTAGGTGGTGAGAGAGGTGGATTGGAAGGTCAGGCCACGCAGGACCACGCCGTTCTGGGGGAGTTGATTGGTGGGGTGTTCCGGGTCCCCGCGGTAGGCGGGATTCCGGAGGCCGTCGTAGATCGTGTTCTTCTGACCGAGATTTCCGGAGTCGTTGTTTCCGCATACCAGGTCCAGATCGCCGTCCTGGTCGATGTCGCCGAGGGCGATCGACTCGGTGTCCCAGCTCAGTGAGGAGTTCCAGATGGGAACAGGATCGAAGGGCTGCCCCTGGTTCATGTAAAGACCGTTGCGTCCCCACATCCCGAACACGACGTCCGGCCTGCCGTCGGCGTTCACGTCGCCCAGGGCGATCGACCTGGCTCCGTAGGGACCAAACGTCTGGCTCAGCGCGAACTCCCCAAAGCCGCCGAGGTTCTGGTAGACCGCCATGTCGGTGTCCCGGGCGTAGACCAGATCCAGCAGACCGTCCCCGTCGACGTCTCCCACCTTGACATCCCAGCTGGTCGCGGTCTCCGGAGACGTCCAATCCGGGCCGGAACTCAGGGTGCCCTCGTTGTTGAGACGGACGGTGTTGGACTCATTGCAGAAGTTGGCGCAGATCAGATCCGGATCCAGGTCACCGTCGAGGTCGGCGACGGCCACGCCGTGGGTCTGGCCGTAGGGCGGACCCGACTGCCAGGTGGCCTTGACGTCGAACCGGCCCGAGCTTCCCCGGTAGACGGCGTCCGGAGCGGAAGGAATGTCGCAGGAGAAGTCGAAGGTGGCGTTCCCGCCCACCAGATCGGGTTTCCCGTCCAGGTTCACGTCCCCCAGATCGATCGCGGGAGTCAAGGGCTTGTCCTGGGACTCCCAGGGAACGGTGGCCAGCACTCCCGGATTGTCGTAGACCAGGAACGGCTGCTGGTACCCCGTCGCGAATACCACCTCCGGGAACCCGTCCCGGTCCAGGTCCCGTACGGCCACGTCCGTGGTCCCCCAGCTGTGGGGCGAGGCCCAGTCGGGGATCCGGTTCACGGTGCCGCCCTCGTTCAGGTAGGCCTGCTGCTGTCCCTCGTTGGCGAAAACGATGTCGAGATCGCCGTCACCATCCAGGTCCCCCAGGGCCACCCCGTTGGTCTGGGCCATGTCGTCGGTGGACCAGGTGCTGTCCGCGGAGAACCAGTTCTGCCGATCGTTCCGCAGCAGGGCAGCAGCCTCCGGGCCGGCCAGGGCCATGTCGACATCGCCGTCGCCGTCGAAATCCGCCAAGGAAACATCCTGCAAGCTGCCCGTGCCGAGATCGGGAATCACGTCGTCGGGCTGCTGGGCATATCCGCCGTTCCGGTTGTTGAAGATATCGCCGAAACCGGCGGCTCCGTCGAAGCCCACGGCCACCAGATCGAGATCCCCGTCTTGATCCAGATCTCCCAGCTCCAGGTCGTGGCTCTCCCCGGGAACGGGGGCCGACCAAACCGGAGTCGCGTCGATGGACGCAACGTCGTTGCGGTACCGGGTGTACCGGGCGGGATCGTTCACGGTGGAACCGCGGGCTCCCGAGAACACCAAATCGAGATCCCCGTCCCCGTCCACGTCGCCCAGGGCGGCCCCTTCGTTGAAATCGGTCGGGCCCGATCGCCAGGTCGGGGTGGTTGGCAGGGTCCCCTGATCGCTCAGGTAGACGGAACCGCCCCCGCCGTACCAGACGGCTCCGTCCGGGCCGCGCAGGGTGAGGTCGGGTTGCCCATCGGGGGACGCGCTCCCATCCAGGATGAACACGCTTCCGGCATCGAGCCCGGCGACGTCGTCAGCCGGGACAGTAACGGCGAAATCCGAGAATCCGTCTCCGTTGAAGTTGTCGATTCCCGACAGATACGCGCCGGCCTGGTCCCCCTCGATCACCAGATCGGGTTGGATATCCGGGGTGGATCCTCCAAGGTAGAGATAGGCCCGGCCCAGGTTGGGCCCGGTGCCGCCATGGAAGGGGGCACCGATCAGGAAGTCCCCGAACCCGTCCCCGTTCACGTCGCCGGCCGGCGCGACCGCATAACCCAGAAGGTCGCCGGTGGACTCCCCGTCGATCACCAGGTCGGGCTGGTCGTTGGGGGTGGATCCTCCGAAGTACACATAGGCCCGGCCGGCATCGACCCCGGTCCCGTCGTGGAGGCGCGCGCTGGTCAGGAAGTCTCCGAACCCGTCCCCATTCACGTCGCCGGCCGGCGCGACCGCATAGCCCAGGTTGTCGGCCTGAGCCTCCCCGTCGATCACCAGATCGGGCACGGTATCGGGGGCGGATCCGCCAAAGTAGACATAGACTCGGCCGGCACCGGTCGCCGTGGCGTCACGGTGGGGGGCGCCGACCAGGAAGTCCCCGACCCCGTCCCCGTTCACGTCGCCGGCCCCGGAGACCGCCGAACCCAAGTAATCGAAGGCGACCTAACCGTCGATCACCAGATCGGGCACGGTATCGGGGGAGGATCCACCGAAGTAGAGATAGGCTCGGCCGGAGTCGGTCCCGACGCCGTCATAGTAGGGAGAGCCGACCAGGAAATCTCCAACCCCGTCTCCGTTGACATCGCCGGCCGAGGCGACCTCACGGCCGAACTGGTCGCCTGCGGCTTCTCCGTTCAGGATCAGGTCGGGGGTCACGTCGGGAGAAGGCCCACCGTAGAAGAGGTAAGCTCGCCCCGAGTTCGTCCCGTTCCCGGCCGCGAAATTCGCTCCCACCACCACGTCATCGAACCCGTCCCCGTTCACGTCCCCGGTTCCCGCCACCGAGATGCCGAAGTCGTCCGGACTTCCGGACTGGAGGATCACGTCCGCCACGGAATCCGCCTCGGTACCTCCGAAGAAGATGTAGACGCGCGTCGACAGGACGCCTTCCTTCCACCAGGTGGATGCGGTGATCAGATCGTCGTAGCCGTCCGCATTGA
>Ga0307424_1000315_pt1 | contig 25579 bp, 12 predicted proteins | sample SalMarWE160320MG_FD_202157 | JGI IMG/M metagenome (GOLD analysis project Ga0307424, IMG submission 202157) | Salt marsh sediment microbial communities from the Plum Island Ecosystem LTER, Massachusetts, United States - WE1603-20 | ecosystem: Environmental > Aquatic > Marine > Intertidal zone >... | reverse complement strand
TTCCTCGCCTACCAGCGCCCACCGGGGTGGAGGCAGTGGCCGGAGGTGGTCCGGTCCGACCCCCGGGAGCCGGGGTTCCTGGGAGACCTTCCCCACACCTGGGTCGGCTCCGACTTCATCCGCTCCGTGCTGGACCTGTTCGCCTACGCGCGGGAGCGGGACCGGGCGCTGGTGGTGGCGGCCGGCATCCCCGGGGCCTGGGTGACCGAGGCCGGGCTGTCCGTCCAGGATCTCCGCACGCCCTACGGGCGGCTGAGCCTGCACCTGCGCCGCGGCGAGCCCGGAATGCAGATCGACCTGGACGGGGACGCCCGCCCCCCGGGCGGCATCCGCCTCGTTCCCCCTTTGGACGGCCCCGCCGGAACCGTCCTGGTCAACGACGTGCGCACCCGGCCCGGGGCCGGCGGGGAGATCCTCGTCCGCACGCTCCCCGCCCGCGTCGTGGTCCGCCCCTGATCCGGCGGGGCTCCCTCAGCCCCCCTTCCCCGCCGGCTCCGGCTTCCGCTCCCACCGCCCCTCGTTCTCCAGGAGCACGGGACGGATCACCGACTTCCAGATCGCGTAGCCGTCCGGGTTCATGTGGAGACTGTCGGGAAGGAACAGGTTCCCCCGCGGCAAGCCGTTCTCGTCCAGCATCGGGGTGGCGATGTCGACGTAGGTGAGCAGGGAGTCGTCCCCGCAGGCGAGATCGAGCAGGTGGTTGGCTTCCCGCATTTCCGGCCAGAGCGCCCAGCGGGCCGGGCTCGGCTTGATGGAGAGGACATAGATGCGGGTTCCGGGGAGGGCGTGCTGCACCTCGTGGACCAGGGCATCGAAGGTCTTCCTCACGCCGTCCGGGGAGACCCCGAAGTCGATGTCGTTGTCCCCTTCGTAGAGCAGCAGGGCCCGGGGCCGGAGGTCCAGGACGATGCGCGGGAGATAGACCAGGGCGTCGTACAGGGTGCTCCCCCCGAAACCGCGGGGAACCACGGTCAGGGGCGAGAGGTCCGAGGCCAGGTGCTCGTGCCACATGCGCATGCTGGAGCTGCCGAGGCAGACGATGGCTCCGGAAGGCGGAGGCAACCTCCGGTCGGAGTCCTCGAAGGCCCGGATTTCCGCGCCCAGCCGCTCCGGGTCCGGATACCCGGGGGCGGGCGAAGGCGGGTTCGCCGCCGCGTAGAGCGAGAGAGCCCCGAGCGCGGCCAGCACCAGGTACGGGAACGATACGCGCATGATCTCCTCCTTTCCGGGGCAGCCGCTCAGGGCGGGGGCGGCGACACCGCCGCATCCCCCCGGGAGCGGATGAGATCCCGGTAGAACAAAGCGCTGGCCTTGGGGGTGCGCTTCCGGGTGGCGAAGTCCACGTGGACGATGCCGAAGCGCTTGCTGTACCCCTGGGCCCACTCGAAGTTGTCGAGCAGGGACCACACATAGTATCCGCGCAGGTCCACCCCGGCGGCCAGGGCCTGGTGCGCGGCCCGGACGTGGCGCCGTAGATAATCCACCCGCAGGGGATCCTCCAGGCGACCCCCCTCGGCGGCCGGGGGATCGGCGAAGGCCGCCCCGTTCTCGGTGATGTAGAGCGGCCTGTTCCCGTACCGCTCCCGGACCCACAGAAGCACGCGGGTCAGGCTCTCCGGGTGCACCTCCCACCCGGTCTCGGTGTAGAGGCCGCCGGGAACCCGGACCGGCGCCGCCCGCAGGAAAGGCACCGAATCGTCGTGGCGGGTCACCGAGCGCGTGTAGTAGTTGATGCCCAGGAAGTCGATCGGCTCACCGATCCTCCGGAAGTCCTCCGGAGGAACCCGGGGCCGGTCACGCCCGTACACCTCGTCCAGTTCCTGCGGATAGCTCCCCAGGAAGACCGGGTCCAGGTACTGACGGTTCATGTAGGCGTCGGCGCGGGCGGCCGCGGCCCGGTCGGCCGGGGACCCGGTGGCCGGGTCCTTGGGCTCCAGGTTCACCACCAGGCCGATCTTCCCCCGCCCCACCTCGCGATGGACCCGCACCGCCGCCCCGTGAGCCAGCAACAGGTGATGGGCGGCCACCGCGGCCTCGGCCGCGTTCCGGTGGCCGGGGGGGTGGGTCCCGTGCAGGTACCCGGCATCGACCACCACCTGGGGCTCGTTGAGGGTGGCCCAGAGGGGGACGCGGTCCCCCAGGGCCCGAAAGACCACCCGGGCGTAGGCGGCGAACCGGTCCACGATCCCCGGGTCGAGCCAGCCGCCCAGGTCGGCCAGGGCCGCGGGCAGGTCCCAGTGGTAGAGGGTGGCGCAGGGCTGGATCCCCCGCGCCAGGAGCGCGTCGACCAGCCGGGAGTAGAAGTCGAGCCCGGCCCGGTTCACCGTTCCCGTCCCCGCGGGGAGGATGCGGCTCCAGGAGAGGCTGAAGCGGTAGGCGTTCAGTCCCAGGTCCTGCATGAGGGCGACGTCCTCGGGCACGCGCCGGTAGTGGTCGCAGGCGATGTCCCCGGTATCGCCGCCGGCGATCCGGCCCGGGGTGTGGCTCCACCGGTGCCAGTTGCTGGGTCCCGCGCCGTCGGCCAGGGGGGAGCCCTCGATCTGGTAGGCGGAGGTGGCGGCGCCCCAGCGGAACCCCTCCGGGAAGGAGGCCGGCGCGCGCTCCGGATCCGTCATCGATCCCTCCCCCCTCCCCGGCCGAGAACGATCTCGATCCGGTGGAGTTCCCCGTCCTGGACCAGGGGGATCCTGGCCTCCCCGTTCTCGACCGGGGCGGAGGTCCCGTCCAGGACGGCGGCCGTCACCTCCCGGGCGGCGTGATCCGGGTTCCGGGCCTGGATCTCGTAGCGGGTGTTCCGGCCGGGAGTCCGGTAGCGGATCCTGAATCCGGGCCAAGCATCGGGGATGCAGGGCCGGAAGACCAGCGTCTTTCCCTCCAGCACCCGCATGCCCAAGAGATATTCCAGCACGGCCCGGAGCATCCAGCCCGCGCTTCCGGTGTACCAGCTCCAGCCGCCCCGCCCCACGTGGGGCGCGACCCCGTAGACGTCGGCGGCCACCACGTAGGGCTCCAGCCCGTACCTCGCCACCCGGTCCGGGGCGGAGGCTCCGGAGACCGGGCTCAGCATCTCCAGCAACCGGGCCACCCGGTCGTTCCGCCCGAGTTCGGCGAAGGCGCAGACCACCCAGAGCGCGGCGTGGGTGTACTGGCCCCCGTTCTCCCGTACGCCGGGCACGTATCCCTTGATGTAGCCGGGGTCGTTCGGCGTGTTCTCGAAGGGCGGGGTCAGCAGGCGAAGGATCCCCTCCTCCTCGGAGACCAGGCTCCGGTCCACCGCTTCCATGGCCCGGGCGGCGCGTTCGGGGGGCGCGGTACCGGAGAGCACGGCCCAGGCCTGGGCCAGGGCGTCGATCCGGCACTCGTCGCTGGCCTTCGATCCCAGCGGATCCCCGTTGTCGTAGAAACCGCGGCGATACCACTCCCCGTCCCAGCCGGCGTCGTTCAAGGCGGTGCGGAGCGCTTCCCGGTGGGCGCGGTACCGCCGGACCCTCGGTTCGTCGCCGCGCGCCTCGCACAGGGGAAGATAATCCCCGAGAACGCGGAACAGGAACTGCCCCAGCCACACGCTCTCCCCCCTGCCCCCCACGCCCACGCGGTTCATGCCGTCGTTCCAGTCCCCGCTCCCGAACAGGGGAAGGCCGTGGGCGCCGGTGTCCAGGGAACGGTCCAGGGCCCGGCACCCGTGCTCGTACAGGTTGCCGGCCTCCTTCGCCTCCCCGGGAAGCAGGAACGCCTCGTCCTCCCCCGGGACCAGCAACCGGGCGGTCAGGAACGGGATCGCCTCGTCCAGGATCTCCCGGTCCCCGGTGGTCCGGACATAGTGCGCGGTCAGGAAGGGGAGCCAGAGGAGATCGTCCCCGAACCGGGTGCGAATCCCCTCCCCGCCCGGAGGATGCCACCAGTGGAGGACGTCCCCTTCGGCGAACTGGTGCCCGGCGTGGAGCAGGATCTGGGACCGGGTGAGTTCCGGCCAGTGCAGCACCATCGCCCCCGCATCCTGGAGCTGATCGCGGAACCCGAAGGCCCCGCCCGACTGGTAGAGGGCCGAACGCCCCCAGATCCGGCAACTCACCACCTGGTACGGCAGCCACCGGTTGAGGAGCAGGTCGAGGCCGGGGGAGGGGGTCTCCACCTGGACGCGGGAGACGCCTTCCTGCCAGAAGCTCGTGACCTCCTCCAGCGCCGCTTCCAGCACCTTCGGCTCTGCATAGCGTGCCAGAAGATCGCGGGCCTCCGCCTCGCTCTCCCCCTCCCCGAGCAGGAAGCCCACCTCGATCGTCTCCCCCGCCGCCAGCTCCAGCTCGACCCGGCAGGCGATGCAGGGGTCGAGCCCGGGGCCGGTGCGCCCGTCGAGTCGCGCCGGCCCGAGCAGGGCGGCGGGACGGGCGGGGTCTCCCCCCGGCCCCAGGAAGGCCCTTCGGTCCCCGGTCCAGGACCGAGGGGCATCCGGGACGCCCAGGACCGGCCTCGCGAACACCACCCGCTCCGCATAGCGGCCGGACAGGGGGTTCCGGGCCAGCACCGCCCGGGTCAACGGATCGAACCCGGTGACGGGGGGCGGACCGGTTCCGACCGGGTGGGTCAGGTCGAGGCGGGAATACGAGGTGAGCGAGAGCCTGCGGGGCCGGCCGCTCCGGTTGGCCAGACGGATCCGGATCACGCGCACCGGGTCGCGGCGGGGGACGAAGAGGGTGGTCTCCTGCTCGAGGCCGTCAAGGCGGTAGCGGCAGCGGCTGAAGCCCAGGCCGTGGCGCATCTCGTAGGAGCCCGGTCCGGGGCGGGGCCCGGGCAAGGGGGACCAGAAGTGGCCGGTCTCCTCGTCCCTCAGGTAGAGGGCCTCCCCGTGGGGATCCAGGAGCGGGTCGTTGGCCCACGGGGTGAGCCGGTGCTCCCGGCTGTTGCCGCTCCAGGTGCAGCCCGCGCCGGTCTCGCTCAGGAAGAACCCGAAACGCTCGTTGGCCACCACGTTGATCCAGGGCCGGGGGGGAAGGACGGGAGGCGAGCGGCGGGGCTCCACCCGGATCACGTAGTCGCCGCTGTCGGCGGCGAAGCCGCCCCAACCGTTCTCATATTGCAGAGGCTCTTCCCCCGCGCCCCCGTCGTCCGCTGCGGTCTCCCGGGGAAGGAGACCGGGCGCGGCATCGCCCGGCGCCGGTCCGGCCGCCTCCGAGGTGTTCTCGGGCGCCGGTTCCGGGAGGGGGCCGTCGACCACCAGCCGGGCCGAGGCCAGCAGCACCTCGACCAGGTCCCGGGGCAGGTCGACGGAGGAAAGCCGGACCAGGTCGATGGGCAAGTTCCAAGCGCTCCACGCGCGGTGGGCGGTGAGGAGCCCGAATCCCCGGGCCCCGTCTCCGTTCCCGCCCGCGCGGAGCACCACCAGCGCCCGCTGGGGGGAGATGCCGGCCCGGGCCAGATCGAGCACCGATCCGCGCGCCTCGGGCCGGGCCGGGCTCCCGGCCCGGAGCCCGGGGTGCCGGTAGAGCACGGCCCCGGCCAGGGCCTGGACGAACCCGGTCTCCTCCCCGGAAAGGCCGAGGCGGGCCATCTCCTCCCCGGCCGCCGCCTCCGCCGCGCGGAAGCGCCGGTCCCAGGTTTCCGGGTCCTGCAGGGAATCGAGGAGCGCCACCGCGGCCTCCCGGTCCGGGGCGGCTCCGATCAGGAACGCCGCGTCCCCTTCCTCCCCCGGCTCCAGTTCCAGCACGCGCCGCAGGCAGAGAACGGGATCCAGGACGTTGCCCACGGTGCCGCTCAGGGGCGCGGTGCCGGAGAGCGCCCGGGGGCAGGCCCGTCCCCCGCCCCGGCCCAGAAAGCGCGCCCGGTCCGTCTCGTGCTCCAGGGCGCCGCTCCCCGGAAACGCGTGCAGCATCCAGGGGTGGACCTCTCCCGCGGCGCGGGGGCGGCGGCGGGCCAGGAGGGCCCCGGGCCCGGGCAGGAACTCGGTCTGGAGAAAGAGCTTGGAGAACGCCGGGTGGGCGGCGTGAGCCGCGGGCACGTGGAGCGCCACCTCGGTCAGGGTGGTCACCTCGATCCGCCGCCGGCGCCCCGAGACGTTCCGCAGCCGGAGGCGGCGGAGTTCCACGTCCAGGACCGGAGGCACGCACGTCTCCTCGACCGCTTCGATCCCCTCCTCCGCCCGGCTGAGCCGGAACCATCCCGGCCGCCAGGAAGCGCGGTAGGGCCCGGCGGGGGGGAGCGGACGAGCCCCGACCGACCAGAACCGGCCGCTCTCCAGATCCCTGAGGTAGGTTACGAAGCCGTCCTGATCCTCCACCCGGTCCCCGCTCCAGGGGGAGAGCAGGTGCTCATTCCATGAACAGTAACCGGTTCCAGAGGCGGTGCGCAGCACCGTGTAACGGCCGTTGGAGAGGACGCGGGTGGGAGGAGCTTCCGCTTCCGGGGCGTTCAAGTGATGGAGACAGTTGGGAATGGGCAAGGGCCCCTCCTTCGATGGGCTCACTGTAGCCCGTCCCGCCTCCCGGAAAAAGCCTTTCTCGCGCGGGGTGGCGCCGGGGAACCGCCCCGGTTCCCCTTGCCCTGAGCGGTGAAATCGTGTAAACGTTTACATGTCGAACCGGCAGCGATCCCCGATCGCGAGATTCCGCGCACCTAGGGGTCCACCGTGGCAACCATCCGCGATGTCGCGCGGGAGGCGGGCGTCTCCATCGCCACCGTCTCCCGCATCCTGAACGGCAGCCCTCGCGTCAGCGAAGAGGCCCGGAGCCGCGTCCAGGCCGCGGCCGACGCCCTGGACTACTGGCCGAACGTGGCGGCCAAGAACCTCACCACCAGCCGCACCCATACCCTGGGCGTCCTTCTCCCCGATCTCTACGGCGAGTTCTTCTCCGAGGTCATCCGCGGGATCGACCACACGGCCCAGCGCGAGGGATCCCAGATCCTGATCTCCATCTCGCACGCCAACACCGACACCCTCTTGACCACGGCCCGGGCCATGCAGGGCCGGACCGACGGCCTGATCCTGATGGCTCCGGAGAAGTCCTCCGCCGCGGCCATCGAGCGGATCCGCCGCCGCTTCCCCATCGTGCTTCTCAACCCGCGATACCACATCGAGGAGTGCAGCTCGGTCTCCATCGCGAATCGCGAGGCCGCCTTCGCGGTGGTGGATCACCTGCTCCGCATCGGCCACGCCACCGTGGCCACCATCACCGGCCCCCCGGGGAACGTGGATGCCGAGGAGCGGCTCCAGGGCTACCGCGACGCCCTGAAGCAGGCCGGACGGAAACCCGACCCGGCCCTGGAGTTCGCCGGGGACTTCACCGAGTCCTCGGGGTTCCGGGCCGCCATCGAGATGCTCCGGTACCCGCCCCTTCCCGCGGCCGTCTTCGCGGCCAACGACTACATGGCGCTCGGCTTCATGAGCGCCCTCGGCCAGGCCGGCATCCGGATCCCGGAGGACGTGGCCCTGGCCGGGTTCGACGACATCGAGATCAGCCGCTACCTGACTCCTCCCTTGACCACGGCCCACGTGGACGCCCATCAGCTGGGCGCCCGGGCGGTGCGGCTCCTGATCTCCAAGACGCGATCGGCGGGGAGCGCCGTCCCCACCCACGAGGTCCTTCCCGCGACCCTGGTGGTGCGGAGTTCCTGCGAGAACACCGGGAACCGCCGGGGCCGCCACGGCCGGAAAGAGACCGCCGGCACCTTGCCCCTCCCCTCTCCCCCACCCAGGAAACCCAGCAAGAAGAAGAACGGGAAGGGAACCGGTATCCCGACCCGGAAGGAGACCCAGCCATGAAACCGGGCACTACGATCACTCTGCTCATCAGCGCCTTGCTCGTCTTCGCGGTCTCCGCGATCTCCGCGGTCCCCGCCTCGGCCCAGGCGCCCCGCGAGGACGTCATCTGGGCCCGGGTCGCCTCGGGTCCCATCACCCTGGACGGGGTGCTGAGCGAGCCGGACTGGGCCCTGGCCGAGGCCAAGTCGATCTACTTCCGGACCGACAACGGCATCCCGGGGAGCGGCTACAAGTTCGAGGGGGGGAAGGTCCCCATCGACTCCACCCGGGCCACCCTCAAGTTCCTGGCCTACGGGAACCAGCTCTACATGGCCGCGGTGGTGCCGGACCAGTCGATCGGCGGCTCCACCACCTGGAACAGCTTCGACGGGCTCCTGATGTCGCTCAAGAACCACACCACCGGGCTCCAGACCCATAAGCCCCCGGCGGAGTACTTCTACACCTGGTGGATGCCCGTGGACACTCTCCTGTACCCGGAGTACGTGGACCCCCAGCCGGTCGACCAAGAGCCCCACCTCCTGGGCCAGTGGGCCGAGCTGCCCTGGGTGGTCGCCCCGCGCACCGCGGCCCAGATCGACGCCTGGGACGCGACCACGGTGGTGAACGGCCACAGCAATTCCGACACCACCCTGGACACCGGCTACACGGTGGAGATGCGCTTCAACCTGACCCCCATGGGCTACGACATCACCCAGCCCCAGGGCGACATCCTGGAGTGGAACATCGACATCTTCGACTGCGACTGGAACTGGCCCCAGGACTACTCCAAGTGGAGCCGGAACCGGGTCTGGTGGCAGAGCCCCTGGGGCAACGACGACTGGTACAACGAGGTCCGGATCTACTCCCGCCCCGACGTGACCGTGAACTCCGGCCCCGTCCCCCACGTGGGACCGGAGATCACCATCCCCGAGACCAGCGACCCCGCGCCGGTGATCGACGGGGTTCTCGACGACGCGGTCTGGAGTTCGGGGGTCCCCTACACCTTCGACATCACCTACGGGGACACCCTGCTCCGGGCGAGCTACGACGGCATCGGGCCGCACCGGGCCGGGCAGTACGAGGCCAAGCTGTACGGCGCCGCGGAGGACCCGCCCCCACCCGTCCTCGACCCCGGGGACGCTACCATCCAGGTCGTGACCAAGGGGGACTACCTCTACATCGGCTTCGACGTGCGGGACCTGGTCGTCCAGTACGACGAGGACGTGAACCGGTGGGACGGGTTCATCGTCAGCATCAACGACCGGGAGGAGCGGGACTCGCAGGACCACGAGCTGGTGGGACAGCGGCTCTCCTTCCAGGTGGGGCCGGACGGCACGGCCATCCCCCAGGACTACCTGAACACCCTGGTCACCGCCGACAGCGCCCAGGTGGCGATCGCCCTGGGGGCGGGGACCACGGTCGACACCCTGGGCCAGCAGGCGGATAACGGCTACACCGCCGAACTGGCCATCGACCTCAAGGCCCTGGGCTACCCGGCCGGGCTGGGGGACGGCGCCCTCTTCCTGGGGGTCGACCTCCTGGACGGGGATTCCTTCACGCCCTACACCGACAGCTACGGCAGCCGCACCTGGTGGTACCGGGAGTACCCGGGGGACTGCTGTCCGGTGTGGGCCCACATGGCGGGGGCGGCGGTCACCGGCATCGGCCCGGACGAGAAGTACAACCCCGGCTTCATCCTGGGCGGGAGCTACCCGAACCCGTCCCGGGCCCAGAGGATCCAGTACACCCTGCCCGAACCGAGCCGGGTGACGCTGGAGGTCTTTGACTTGAAGGGCGGGCTGGTGACCGAGGAGAAGCTGGGGCTGCAGGGGATCGGCGACCACACCGTCCCCTTCGACGGCTCCAACCTGGGTCGGGGGATCTACTACTACCGCCTGACCATGATGCAGGCGGACCGGGACGTGGTCCGGGCTCGGATGACCGGCCACATGGTCATCTTGAACTGAGACGGCAGCCCCCCCTTCCGGGGGGGGCGATTCGCGGAACGGTGTCATCCCCGCGGGGGGACCGGGAACGAGGGGAGGAACCTTGGTGGCAGGTGGAAGACGGGGACGGTGGGCGGTCGCCTTGGCGGCCGGGCTCCTGGGGCTGGCAATGGCTCCCGGAGCCCTCCTTGCCGGCACCACCGGAAAACTGGCCGGGACGGTGCTGGACCAGGACGGGAAGCCGGTGGTGGCGGTCACCGTCATCGTGGGCGGCCTCAACAAGGGCGCCTACACCGACACCCTGGGCGCCTACGCCATCCAGAACATCCCCGCCGGGACCTACGCGATCAGCGCCAGCCGCCTCGGCTACCGGAAGACCACGGTCCAGGACGTGATCATCTCGGCCGACCGCACCACCGACCTGGATCTCACCCTCCAGGAAGCGGCGGTGGAGATGAAGGAAGTGGTGGTCACCGCGGAGCGGCCTCCGGTGGACCTCAACAAGACCAGTTCCGAGGTCACCATCACCTCCAAGGAGATCGAGTCGCTCCCCGTCCAGAATCTGGACCAGGTGGTGGAACTCCAGGCCGGGGTGGTGGACGGCCACTTCCGGGGGGGCCGCCAGAACGAGGTCCAGTACCAGGTGGACGGGGTCACGGTGAACAACGCCTTCGACAACAAGTCGAGCCTCACCCTGGACCGCTCCATCCTGGAGGAGGTCCAGGTCATCAGCGGCACTTTCGACGCGGAGTACGGCCAGGCCATGAGCGGGGTGGTGAACGCGGTGCTGAAGGAAGGCACCCGGGACTTCCGCTGGGGAGGCGAACTCTACCTGGGCGGCTACCTCTACCGGAGCAACCAGACCTTCCGTGTCCACAATCCGGGGCTGGATCCCAGCGATGTCCAGAGCTACCGGCTCTCGATGAGCGGCCCGGCCGGGCCCAAGACCACCTTCCTCCTCTCCGGCCGCCGGTACGTGTTCGACGACTACATCCGGGGCGTCCGGCGCTTCACCCCCACCGACTCCTCGAAGATCGCGGACGGCATCCCCGTCCCCACCGGGGACGGCAAGGAGGTGCCCCTGGCCTTCTCCCGGGAGTGGTCCGGGGCGGCCAAGCTCACCAACACCGCCATTCCCGGGGTGAAGCTCAGCTACCAGGCCATCATGAACGACACCCGGGCTCGCCGGGCCAACTGGGCCTTCCGCCTGAACCCGGACGGCCTCAACCGGCAGAAGACCTTCTCCATCACCCACGGGTTGGACTGGACCCAGACCCTGAGCAGCGATTCCTACTTCGAGGTCAGCCTGCGCCAGAACTACTTCAAGTACACCGACTACCGCTACGAGGATCTCTTCGACCCCCGGTACGATGCGGCCGGCCCTCCCGATGAGATACCCACCTACGAGGACGGAGCGATCATCCAGGGGGTGGACCTCAGCCGCTACCTGCAGGAGACGAACACCTTCCTGGTCAAGGGCTCCCTGGTGAGCCAGGTGAACGTCGCCAACCAGGTCAAGGCGGGAGCCGAGATCCAGCTTCCCAAGGTGACCTTCGGGAGTCCGGGCTACCTCGCCTACACCACGGACGATATGGGTGTCGTGCACCTCCTCCGGTTCGTCAACAACCCCCCGAGCTACGTGAGGCCGCCCACCTACCACCCCCTGATCGGCGCCGTCTACGCCCAGGACCAGGCCGAGTGGAAGGATCTCAAGATCCGGGCCGGGCTCCGCCTGGAGTACTTCGACTCCCGGTCCACCGTCCCCAGTGACCTGGCCAATCCGGCCAACGCCATCCAGGGTGTCCCGGAGTCGATGCCGGTGAGCACCACGGCCAAGGTCAACTTCGCCCCCCGCCTGGGGGTGGCCTACCCCATCGAGGACAAGGCGGCCATCCACTTCGCCTACGGCCACTTCTACCAGTACCCGTCCATCGGGCAGATCTTCACCAACGCCGACTACCGGGTCCTGGCCAACCTTCAGGCCAGTACCCCGCTAAACCAATACGGCGCCATGGGGAACCCCGACGTCAAGGCGGAGAAGACGGTCCAGTACGAGTTCGGGTACAAGCACAACGTCACCCAGGACCTGGGGGTGGAGGTCACCGCCTTCTACAAGGACATCCGGGACCTCCTGGGAGTCGAACTCATCAACACCTACAACGACGCCCAGTACTTCCGGCTCGCCAACGCCGATTTCGGGAACGTCCTGGGCTTCACCCTGTCCCTGAGCCACCGGCACCTGGGACCGGCGGACGTCACCCTGGACTACACCTGGCAGCGGGCCCAGGGGAACGCCAGCAATCCCCGGGAGACCGCGAGCCGGGCCGAGGCCGGCGAGGACGCGCGCCCCCGGGTATTTCCTTTCAACTGGGACCAGCGGCACTCGCTCAAGATCAGCGCCACCCTCTCCCAGCCCAACGACTACACGGCAGGGGTCAGCCTGAGGCTGGCCAGCGGCCAGCCCTACACCCCGGAGCTCGACACCGGCTTCGGGGCGGACCTGACCCCGAACTCCGGCCGCAAGCCGGCCGGCCTGCTGGTCGACCTCCGGGCCGAGAAGAGCGTCGCCGCCTTCGGGCGGGACATCCGGGTCTTCACCCGGGTCTTCAACCTGTTCGACACGTCGTTCCTGAACGGCGCGGTCTTCTCCGACACGGGAAGCCCCTACTACACCCGACAGCCGGATTCGGGTGCGAACCCGACCTTGCTCACCGATCCCACCCGGTTCTATCCCCCGCGGCGGGTGGAGTTCGGGTTCTCCGTGGGAGCGCTCTGACCCATGAGGACGACGATGAGGATGATTCCGTGATGGACAGGAAAGGGAAAGCGCTCCTTCTGCCCCTGGCGTTCCTCCTGGGAGCGGTGCTCCTGGAACTGGCGCTCCTGCGGCCGGCCCGGGGCGGCGAGCAGGACGTGGTTCCCCAGGACCAGCGCGGCCGGCTGGACGCCGAGCGGTCCGGGACCCACGACGCGAGCAACATCCGCACCGTGTTCTGGAATTACGGCATGGTCGGGGACTACCCGGCCGATCCCGGGAACGTGGACCTGAGCGTCTTCCACTCGGTGGAGGTGCCCAAGGGAAGCGGCATGAACTACAGCGATGGGATCACCCCCTTCGTCCTGGCCAAGATCGAGCAGGTGGGGGGCATCGAGTCCTACATCATGGAGACCGGGTACCGGGAGCGCCAGGCCCTGAGCCCCTACCACAACCGGATCATGCGCTTCGAGCCCCGCCCGGGCTATTTCCAGCCCGATCCGAACATCAACCACGGCCGTTCCCCCGCCATCAGCAGCGATCCCCGCACCTGGCCCGACTTCTGGCCCGACAAGGCGAACGACCCCGACGATCCGGGCTGGCCCGGCTCCTGGAACGGCTACTTCGGGAAGAAGATCGTGGCCGACCAGGAAAGCTACATGGTCATGGACGACGACTACTACGACGCCTGGAATTACTACCCGGACAGCCGCGACTCCACCCGGCACGGGCTCGGGCTGCGCATCGAGGTCCGGGGCTTCCAGTGGTCCAACCCCCAGGCCCGGAACGTGATCTTCTGGCACTACGACATCACCAACGAAGGGACCACCGACTACGACGACAACATCATCTTCGGGCTGTACATGGACTCCGGAGTGGGCGGCTCCGCCCTCTCCTGCGACGGCATCTACGAATCCGACGACGACAACGCCTACTTCGACCGCACCTTCAACCAGGACGTCATCAACCTGGTCTACACCTGGGACCGCTACGGGCACGGCCGGGATCTGGCCGGCTCCTGCAGCAACACCGGCTACCTGGGCTACGCCTACCTGGAGACCCCGGGGAACGCCCTCGACGGGATCGACAACGACGAAGACGGCATCACCGACGAGCGCCGGGACAGCGGTCCGGGACAGTTGATCACCGGCCAGCAGGCCATCCAGGACTACGTGAACGCCAACTACGACCTGACCCGGTTCGAGAGGAAGTTCGGCCCCCTGGAGAACCTCCCCGCCTACCGGGCCGGACGCTGGTGGACCGGGGACGAGGACATGGACTGGACGGCCGACCTCCAGGACGTGGGGGCGGACGGGCTGGAGAACACGGGGGACACCGGCGAGGGGGACGGCATCCCCACCGAGGGGGAGCCCAACTTCGACCGCACCGACCTGAACGAGTCCGACCAGATCGGCCTCACCGGGTTCAAGATCAACCGGATCAAGCCCGGCCAGGGGAATCCCGATCCCGCCGTGGACGCCATTGTCTTCTACACCGACAGCGCCAACTGGCCCCAGCGGCTGTACCAGAAGTTCTCGGATCCCGATCCCGCCGCCCGCTTCGACCCGCCGCTGGCCGCCAACTACAATATCGGCTTCCTCTTCGCCTCCGGTCCCTTCCAGCTCAAGGCGGGCCAGACCGAGCGGTTCAGCCTGGCCCTGGCCTACGGCGCCGATCTGAACGAGCTGCGGAACACGGTGAAGACCGTGCAGCAGATCTACGACGCCAACTACCGGTTCGCCGTCCCCCCCAAGACCCCCACCGTGACCGCGGAGACCGGGGACGGCTTCGTTCGCCTCTCCTGGGACGCCGTGGCCGAGAAGAGCGCGGACCCGGTGACCGGGGAGCTCGACTTCGAGGGCTACCGGATCTACCGGGCCACCGATCCCGATTTCCGGGACAGCAAGGTGATCACCACCGGCACCGGCTCCGGGCCGATCGGAAACGGCCGCCCGATGGCCCAGTTCGATCTCAAGAACGGCATCACCGGGTTTTCCACGCAGGTGGTGGAGGGGGTGGCCTACTACCTGGGGAACGACGGCGGTATCACCCACACCTGGCTGGACACCACCGCCACCAACGGCCAGCTCTACTACTACGCGGTCTGCGCCTACGACCACGGCTCCGAAGCCTTCGACTTCTACCCCTCCGAGAACGCCATCAACGTCTCCCGGACCCCCCGGGGCGGGCTGGTCCTGGCCTCCAACGCGGTGGCGGTGCGACCCAACCCCAAGGCCTCGGGCTTCGTGGCCGCGGGGACCGGGGACGTGGAGCACACCGCCGGCCAGGGGATCGGTCAGGTGTCGGTGGAGGTGGTGAACTCCTCCATCGTCCCCGACCACCTGTTCAAGATCACCTTCGCCACGCCCTCGCCGGAGAGCCTCCTGGCCCGGTCCTTCTCCCTGGTGGACAGCACCACCCACGCCACGGTGATCGGGGCCGGGGTCCTGGACAGCCGGGGGGACGGCCCGGTGGGCTCGGGGCTCCTTCCGGTGATCTCCACCCAGAAACAGGTGGAGATCGACGAGCCGAACACCAAGTGGCGGGACGGGAGTCCCACCAACGCCCAGCTCCAGGTGAGCTACCTCCAGGTCCTTCCCCGGAACCAGAAGCGCCCCGGGTTCCCGGACGACATCACCGTCACCTTCAGCGACCAGGTGGTGGACACCTCCCTGGCCATTTTCCCCATCCCGGCGGTGCCGGCCAAGCTCCGCATCGTGGCTCACGGCGCGGCCGGGGACCTGCCGCTCGACTTCCGCTTCCGCGACCTGGACGGGGACGGCACCCTGAGCCGCACCGACGAGTACGTGGACGCAATCACCTACCCCGCCGGGGATCCGGGGTCCCCCAAGGTCACCTGGCGGTTCCAGCTCGATCCCGCCACCACCGACGGCGGGGCGGTCCGCCCCCCCACAGCCGGGGACGTGTTCGACCTGGCCCTCACCCTCCCCCTGGGTGTCGAGGACATGTATCTCTTCCAGGCCTCCGGGGAGATGATCGATCCGGCTCTGGCCCGGTCCCAGTTCGAGGAGGAGCCCTACGTGGTTCCCAACCCCTACGTGGGCTCGGCCAGCTTCGAGCCGGAGCGCTACAACATCAACGGGCGCGGGGAACGCCGCCTCGAGTTCCGCGGGCTGCCCCGGCGCTGCACCATCCGGATCTACAACGTGCACGGCGACCTGGTCCAGACCCTGCAACACGACGGCGGGACCGAGGGCTACGAGGCCTGGAACCTGCGCACCAAGGACAACCTGGATGTGGCCCCCGGCCTCTATATCTTCCATGTGGACGGGGGCAAGCTCGGCAAGCACATCGGCAAGTTCGCGGTGATCAAATGAGGCGGGGAGGAAGCAGCATGCGACCCATCCTGGCGGCGGCGGTCCTCGTCCTGGCCGTGGGCAGCGGGAACGCCTTCGCCCAGAGCAAGACCGGTACCACCATCGGGCAGTTCATGGCCATCGAGCCCGGGGCCCGGGCCGCGGCCATGGGGAACGCCGGGGTGGCGCTCTACGACGGGATCCAGTCCGTCTACTACAACGCCGGCGCCCTGGGCTCGGTGCAGGGTCCCGCGCTCCAGTTCACCTATAGCGACTGGTACGCGGGGATCACCTACGACTACGCGGCCGGGGCCCTCCCCCTTTCGGGGCTGGGCACGGTGTTCGCCAGCGTGACCTCCCTCAACTCCGGGGACATCGACGTCCGCACCGTGGACCACCCCCTGGGCACGGGGGAGCGATACACGGTCAGCGACGTGGCCCTGGGGCTGGGCTTCGGGCGCCAGATCACCAGCCGCTTCGGGGCGGGAATCCAGGTCAACTACATCTCCGAGACCATCTGGCACACCTCGGTCCACCTCATGTCCGTGAACGTGGGGACGGTCTACCGGCTCTCGGAAAACGGTTTCAAGCTCGGAGCCAGCCTGACCAACCTGGGGAGCCAGGGGAGCTTCTCCGGACGCGACCTGGCCATCCAGTACGACCCGACGCCGGACGTCTACGGGGACAACGGCGCCCTTCCGGGGGACCAGTACACCGGCGAGTTTCCCCTGCCCGTCTCGTTCCGGGTGGGGATCAGCTATCCCCACGACCTGGACCCGAAGAACCGGCTCCTGGTCCTGGCCGAGGCGATCCACCCCAGCGACAACACCGAGAGCGTGAGCGCGGGGGTGGAGTGGGCCTGGGACCACACCGTGAGCTTTCGGGCCGGTTATCAGACCCTGTTCCAGACCGACTCGGACCTGGGACCCACCCTGGGCCTGGGCCTGGAACTTCCGATCGAGGACAGCCGCCTGCACTTCGACTACGCCTGGGCGGACCACAGGAGACTACAGGAGACGCATCGCATGACGGTCGTTCTGGAATTCTAGCCCGGGCCGACGCGCCCGGGGGGGCCGCCTGCCGCGCCTGCCGGCGGGCCAGGCCCGCTTGCCGCTCGAAGGAGACATCATGATTCATCGCATCGTTGCTTTCGCCGTGCTGGCCGCCGTCGCGTTTCCGACCGCCGCCCGGGCCCTCTCCGACGACGCCCTCCTGGACCTGGTCCAGGAGAAGGCCTTCGACTACTTCTGGAACGAGGCGAACCCGGCCAACGGCATGGTCCGGGACCGGAGCACCTCCGGCTCCCCCGCCAGCATCGCCTCGGTCGGCTTCGGGCTCTCCGCCATCTGCGTGGGCATCGACCACGGCTGGGTGACCCGGGCGGACGGCCGGGACCGCGTCCTGACCACCCTGGAGACCTTCTGGAACGCCCCCCAGGGGACGGCTGCTTCCGGCATCATCGGCTACAAGGGCTTCTACTACCACTGGCTGGACATGACCACGGGGCTTCGCACCTGGGACAGCGAACTCTCCTCCATCGACACCGCGCTCCTGTTCGCCGGCATCCTCCATGCCCGGCAGTACTTCACCCTGAGCGACTCCCTGGACGTGCAGGTGCGCGCCCTGGCCGACTCCATCACCCACCGGGCGGACTGGGAGTGGTTCCGGAACGGCAACGGGGGAATCCAGCTGGGCTGGAAGCCGGACACGGGGTTCAGCACCTACGGGGACTGGGTCGGCTACAACGAGGCCATGATCCTCTACATCCTGGCCCTGGGCTCCCCCACCCACCCCGCCGACCCCACCTGCTGGTACACTTGGGTGAGCGGCTACGGCGGCGCCTGGCAGACGCTCTACGGCTACACCTATCTCACCTTCCCCCCCCTCTTCGGACACCAGTACTCCCACTGCTGGATCGACTACCGCTATTACCGGGATCCGTTCATGCTGTCCAAGGGGATCACCTACTTCGAGAACTCGCGGCGGGCCACCTACGCCCAGCGCGCCTACTGCATCGCCAACCCGGGGGGACACACCGGCTACGGGGCGAACCTGTGGGGGCTCACCGCCTCGGACGATCCCGACGTGGGATATGCCGCCCACGGCGCCCCCAACGGCTTCGACAACGGCACCATCACCCCCACCGCCGCGGCCAGTTCCATCGCCTTCGCCCCGGAGATCGTGTTGCCGGCGCTGCAGAACATGTACAACACCTACTACGCCGACCTCTGGTCCACCTACGGGTTCAAGGACGCCTTCAACCTGGACTGGGGCTGGTGGGACACCGACTACATCGGGATCGACCAGGGCCCCATCGTGCTCATGATCGAGAACTACCGGAACGGCTCGGTGTGGCGCCGGTTCATGCAGAACCCGGACATCCAGGCCGGCCTCGGGCTCGCCGGCTTCCTCCCCGTCACCGGGGTGGACGACCCGGCGGGCACCTCCGAGCGCCCGCGACTGCTCCAGAACGCCCCGAACCCGTTCCTGGCTTCCTCGATCATCTCCTACTCGCTCGCGGCCCCCGGGCCCGTCTCCCTGATCGTCTACGACGTCCAGGGGCGCCCGGTCCGCACCCTGGTGGATGGATTCCAGGATGCCGGAACCCATCAGGTCCGCCTGGAGGGCCGGGGACTCCCCCGGGGCGTCTATTTCTACCAGCTCAACGCGAACGGATCGCGGGAAGGGAGGCGCTGCACCTTGCTTCAGTAGGCACCTGCCGGTGCCCGTTTCCGACCGTTCGCGAGTTCCGGCAGCGACGATGCAGAAACGGTTTAGCCGTCTAATGCACGGATATTTCCAAAAGAGGGTACAATAGGGACATCGACCTTCGGGGGGTCGCCCTCCTGACTGATTGTGTCGGTGTTCGTTCACTACTGCAACCGGAGGATATGACACCATGAGACCGACGAGATTCTCGGTCGCCGCGGCCGCAGTCCTGGTCCTCCTGACCGGGGCCTTTGCGTCCACTGCCGGCGCCACTCCCACACCCACCAGCGCGGTACTTCACACGAGGGTCTTCAACGACTGTCCCTCGTCCGCGCTCACCACCACCAACAGCTATCCGGCGTCGATCACCATCGACGACCAGACACTGGATTGCTTCGGGTACGCGAACCTCCACACCTGGCGGTTCTCCACCGACGGCATGAACGCGATGCAGCTGGCCAACGGGGACAACTTCCGCTTCGGGGCGGACCTCATGATCAGCGGAGCCACGGACGGCGAGGCCGGCCTTCAGCTCTCGCCCTGGTGGTCCGCGGACGTGGACGGACGGTTCAACGTCCGCTCCAGCGACGGCGAGATCGCCTGCTTCGGGGGCCGCATGCCGTTCTATTCCTTCACCGGGACCTATGGCCTCCACTACGTGAAGGGCGAGGTCATCCATCTCCAGATCACCTACGTGGCCAACGGCAACACCGCGGCCAGCCCGGCTGCCGTCGAGTACCAGGTGACCTACGGCGGGATGACCTACTCGAGCGGGTACCTCCCCTTCGACGAGGGGAACCCGGCCGAGGACCCGCCCCACGGGCTGTGGGGCATGCTGAGCCCGGCCTACGTGGGCGGCCACCTGCAGGCCTTCCTCCAGGGCGGAAACCCCGCGGCGGGGGTCGCCGCCCAGTGGTCGAACATCACGTTCGAGGCCCTGGATCCGGCCAGCGTGGTGCTCGTCCCGCGCGTGTTCAACGACTGCCCGTCGTCCACGCTCACCTCGATGAACGGCTATCCGGCGGTGATCTCCTTCAACGACGCCGTCCTGGACTGCTTCGGCTACGCCAACCTGCACGTCTGGCGCTTCTCCGACGACGGGATGAACCCCCGGCAGTTCCAGAACAACAGCAACTTCAGCTTCGGCGCCGATCTCACGGTCACCGGCACTGCGGACGGGGAAGCGGGGCTCCAGATCTCGCCCTGGTGGTCCCCCTTCGTGGACGGACGCTTCAACGTGCGCACCAGCGACGGGGAGATCGCCTGCTTCGGCGGGCGGCTGCCCTTCTACTCCTTCACCGGGTCCCAGGGCCTGCACTACGTGAAGGGTGACCCCATCCACCTCTCGATCGCCTACCGGCCCCACCTGCTCAACGCGGACCATCCGGCCACCGTGGAGTACGGCGTGGAGTACGGGGGAATGACGTACACCAGCGGACCCCTTCCCTTCGACATGGGGAACCCGTCCGAGGACCCGCCCCACGGGCTGTGGGGGATGCTGAGCCCGGCCTATGCCGGCGGGCACCTCCAGGCCTTCCTGCAGGGCGGCAATCCCGACGCCCAGATCCAGGCGGTCTGGAGCAACGTCTCCTACCAGGAGACGCCCCCCGAGATGGTGGACATCGACATCAAGCCCGGCAGCTGCCCGAATCCGGTAAACCTGAAGGAGAAGGGCATGATCCCGGTGGCCATCCTGGGCTCCGAGACCTTCGACGTCCATGACATCGATGCCTCCACCATCCGGCTGGCCGGAGTCCCGGCCAAGAAGTCCCGGATCGAGGACGTGGCCTCTCCCTACGAGGGCGACCTCTGCGGGTGCACCGACGCCGGCCGCGACGGGTACGACGACCTCAAGGTGCTGTTCTCGGCCCAGGACGTGGTGGCGATGCTGGGTATGCCGTCCTTCAAGGCCGAGCTGACCCTCACCCTCACCGGGTTCCTCACCGACGAGACCGCGATCGAGGGCCAGGACTGCATCAAGATCGTGGGCGCTCCCATGAACATGGGCGGTCCCAAGGACCAGATCACCAGCGATCCGGGCAACGGTGACCAGGCGGTGGGCGGTCCTCTCAGCCTCAACGTCCGGGACGACGGGTCACGGCATCAGATCCAGTACGTGCTTCCGGCCGCGTCGGAGGTCACCCTCACCGTGTTCGACGTGTCGGGGAGGATCGTGGATCGCGTGGTCCAGTCCTTCGAGTCGGCCGGCGACCACACGGTCAGCTGGAACGCCGCGTCCCATCCGAACGGCATTTACTTCTACCAGCTCCGGACGGACAACAAGGTCCTCACCAAGAAGGTGGTGCTGCTGAAGCAGTAGCGCGATCCGGAACCCAACTCCTGACCGGAGCCGCCCGCCACGGTGGGCGGCTCCTTCTTTTCCGGTCGTGGGAGCGCCGGGGACGGGCCGGGCGGAGCCGCCTCCCGCCCCGGACTAGGCGGTCGGGACCGGGATCAGGCTCTCCCCGGAACGGGGGTCGAAGAGATGCGCCTGGCCGGTGTGGATCCGGAGCCGGTAGGCGGACCCGACCCGGGGCAGGAATCCGGGACCGATCCGGGCCAGGAGAGGGACCCCGGACACCTCCACGTGCAGGAAGACCTCGTTTCCCAGGGGCTCCACCGCCCGCGCCGAGCCGATCACGATGCCGTCCTCCCCGGGGGCGGCCCCGGCCGGGACGGGCTCCTCCCCCACCAGGTCGATCTCCTCGGGCCGGATGCCCAGGGTCACCGGCCCGGACCGCACCCCCGCGCGTTCCAGACGCCCGTCCATCGGCACCGTGAAGCCGGGGGCACGGAAGCGGCCCGCTTCCACCGCCCCGTCCACGAAGTTCATGGCGGGGGACCCGATGAAGGAGGCCACGAAGCGGTTCTTCGGTTCGTTGTACAGGACCAGGGGCTCGGCCACCTGCTGCAGGACTCCGTCCCGGAGCACCGCGATGCGGTCGGCCATGGTCATGGCTTCCACCTGGTCGTGGGTGACGTAGATCATGGTCGCGTCCAGCTCCCGGTGGAGACGGGTGATCTCCGTTCGCGTCTGGACCCGGAGCGAGGCGTCCAGGTTGGAGAGCGGTTCATCGAAGAGGAACACCCGGGGCTGGCGGACGATGGCCCGGCCCAGGGCCACCCGCTGGCGCTGCCCGCCGGAGAGGGCGCCGGGCTTCCGGTCCAGATAAGGGACGAGGTCCAGGAGGGCGGCCGTTCGCTCCACCCGGGCCTCGACCTCTTCCGCCTTGAACTTGCGGAGCTTGAGCCCGAAACCCATGTTCTCGCGCACGGTCATGTGCGGGTAGAGGGCGTAGGACTGGAAGACCATGGCGATGTCGCGGTCCTTGGGAGGGACGCCGTTCACCAGGCGATCCCCGATCAGGAGCCGTCCGGTGGTCGCCTCCTCCAGGCCCGCCACCAGCCGCAGCATGGTGGATTTCCCGCACCCGGAGGGCCCGACCAGGACCATGAGTTCCCGGTCCCGGACCTGCAGGCTCACGTCCTGGACCGCCTTCACCTCTCCCGCAAACACCTTGCTGACGTTCTCGAACCGGACCTCCGCCACGAATCCTCCTTCCGCTGCTGTCCGTTCACCGGCGCGGTCATCCCCCGCCGGAGGCCCGTGCCGTCGAAATGCCTACCGTCGGTGCCTCACCACCAGTCCAGGGGCACCCGCACCCAGAAGGACCACTTCTTGACCCGCTGCAGCTCCTTGTACTGCGGGATCTCGGCGTGGTCGAAACCGACGTAGCCCAGGAGGGATATCCCCCAGCCGGTGGTCGTGCCCTTGATCTCCCCCGGATCGTCGAAGATGGACCCCCGCCGGTAGGAGAACGCGTCCAGGAGCCGGACCTCGAACCCCTTGTAGGTGCGGATCCCCTCGCGCTCGTTCTTGCTCAGCTGGGCGGCGATGCTGTCCGGGAAGGCCTGCGCGACCAGGTTCTTGTCCCGGCCCAGGGCGGCGGCCACCGAGAGCATCCGGGCGTCCCGGACGAACCGCTCCACGAAACCGCTCCGGGCGGTCACGTACCGGGACAGGGGAATCACCCCGAGTTCGAAGCCGATGCTCTCCCGGCGCGTTTTCGGGAGGGGATCGCCCTGACGTGTCTGCGAGATGGAGATGTCGTTCCCCCGGTTGGACCAGGCAACGGCCCCCAGCACCCGGAAGGCGACGTCCCCGGTCCGGGGCCGGGCCACCGAGATCGGCCCGGGGGCGTCCGTTCCCAGGACCAGATACGGGGTGCGGACCAGGAGGCCGAAGTCACGCGCCCGGGTGGAGCCGGTGCCCCCAAGACCCAGATCGACATCCAGCGTCTTGATCCCCACCCCGATGCCGGCCACCCCCCCCACGCCGAGGGCCAGGGTGAACCCCTTCACCGTTTCGGTGGCGTTGTAGGAACCGAGCGGATCCGGACTGTCGGGGTTGAACGCGACCACCGTCCCATAGTCCAGATGGGTCCGGTTCCACCCGATGCTGAAGTTGAGCGGCACCGGGACCGAGAGCGGGCTGTACCCGGCCACGATCGCGGTGTAGTCGAAGGTCACGTCGTCGGCCAGATCCGGAACCAGCCGGGAGTGCATGGTGGCCAGCTGGACGCCGTCCAGCAGGCCCAGCCCCCCCACGTTGCCCCAGGCGGCATAGGGGCTGGTGGCCAGCGGCGTCCACGCCCGTCCCATTCCCTCGGCCCGGACGTCGGGCGGGATCTGGAGGCTCGCCCCCCCGGCCGTGGACTGAGCGGCGGCCGGCTGGCAGAGCGCCAGGGTCAGGGCGACCAGAGTCGAGGCTGCGAACCACCGGATCACCGGAACCCCCAGATCGCGGCCCGTGGGCCTCCTCGATGCGTACGGCGAACGACCGGGGACAGGCTACCACACCGGTCCCGGCCCGAACACAGCGGGGGCCGGGAAGGTCCCGGCCCCCGCGTGCACCGCGCGTCAGGACGGCTGCCGGCGTCCTAGCGCATGAATACCGCCCGCTTGGTGGCCGCGTAGTCCTTGGCCGTCATCCGGACGTAGTAGATCCCCGAGGCCACCCGGCTACCGCGCCCGTCGGTGCCGTCCCAGGTCACCTCGTGGGCGCCGGCCTCGGTCCACTGGTCCAGGACCGACCGCACCAGGCGCCCGGTGATGTCATAGATCGCCACCCGGGCATCCCCCGGCTCCCGGAGGCTGAACCGGATGGTGGTGCTGGCCAGGAAGGGGTTCGGGGCCGCCCCGAGCAGGGCGGTGCTCACCGGGGTGAGGCCGACCGGCCTCGAGTAGGCGATGGTGGTGAGGCCGAGGTCGATCACCCCCGCCGGCACCAGTTGAGCGTTGTTGATGGCGTCGCCGATGTCCTTGGCCGTCTCGTCGTTGGACGGATCGCCGTCGTTGATGGCGGCGGCCATCTGCTGCAGGGCCTGGCTGGCCGTCCCCCCGTCGTCCGAGATCACGCTGGAGGTGAGGAGTTTCCCGGAGGCCAGGTTGAGAAGGAGGGCCAGGTACTGCTGCTTGGCCTTGGCTTCCATCCCCGCGTTCCCCTTGACGCTCAGGGTGGCGTGGATGGTCTCCAGGTCCAGGGGCACGTCGTTCCCGGACCCGTCGTCCATGTAGGTCACGCCTTCCACCCGGATGGCGTTCAGCCCGTTCTCGTAGAAGTGGTTGAAGATGGCCGACGGGAAGGCGGTTTCCATGTCCGTCTGGGATTCCTGGGCGCTCCCCTTGTTGTTGAGGTACACGTTGGCCTGGTGCTTCCAGTAGCCCATGGACCGGGCCTCCCCCTGGGGATCCAGGCAGGCCAGCGCGAAGTCGACCGTCTGGTCGCCGCTCAGGGGCACCAGGGCCTGGGCCGGGGACGGGTCCAGGGCCGTGTAGCCCAGAGGCACCACGATGGCCACGTCCGCGGAGTCGAGGGTGGCGTCGAGGCCGGTAAACGCGTAGTTCCCATCCGCGTCGGTGGAGGTGGTGAACATCGACCCGTCGGGGTGGTTCAGGTCCACGGTGACCCCGGCCAGCGCCCCGTTGCAGCCGGACACGGTCCCGGCCACGTCCACGTTGTCCACGGTGGTCACGGTGGAGATCCGGACGTTGTCGAAGTAGGGACCGAGCTGGTAGTCGTGGGTCGGGGTAAAGCCCAGTTCGGGAAGTCGCTGGGTCAGGTCGTTGACCGTCAACTGCACCTTGATACCGCCTGCCCCGGCGTAGATCAGTGAGGTGATGTCCGCGTGATAGTGGATCCACCCGCCCGCACTGTGGAAGTGCACGGTGTTGTCCGTAGTCAGCTTCTCGCATCCTCCCGGATACACCGAGGTGATATTCCAGTCGTAGAACAGGTCGTCGAAGCTGCCCGGAGGATTGTTGATCTCCGTGTCGTGGAAGACGTCGAAGTCCAGGAACACCTGGTCGACCCCGGCGGGAATGGTGATCACCGGGGACTCGATCCCGGCCAGGAGGGGGGACCAGGCTCCGGTGTAATCCGTCACCTGCGGCACCCGCCCCAGTTCCGGATCGTAGGCCACCCAGGACTGGCCGTAGTCCGGGCAGTTGACGAGTGTGCCGTCACAGGGGGGATCCGCCTCCAGCCGGAAGGCGATCGGCTTCTCGGCGATGTAGGCGGGTTGCTCCGTGGCCACCCAGCCGTTCGCGCCGGCGTCGAAGGTATCGTCGATGGTCTGACTGTCGTCGATCACCTGGACTTCGTCCAGCCTCCAGGCGCCGTCCGTGTTGAGTATCCCGTCCTCATCGGAATAGGAGCCGTCGGAGTAGAACTGGAACTGGATCTGCACGGTCTGATTGGCCCAGCCGGAGATATCCACCGAGTCGGTCCGGAACCCCGATGAGTTTCCGGTGAAGTAGCCTCCGGCCGCGGTGGTGAAGGTATCGCCGCCGTCCGTGGACACGCGGACAAAGCACCGGTCCCAGCCGTTCTCGGTGTCGTACTGATGCGTGAGGACAAGCTGGGGATTGGAACCCAGACTGAAGGTCTTGGTGAGATTCTGGTCCCAGTTGTTCCCGTATCCGCCTCCTCCGGACCAGCAGCTCTGGGTATCGCCCACCCACCAGACGTGCCGGCTGCCGTCGTCGGCGAGCTTCCACTTGACCCCCTTGGCGAGGTCGGTGGCCGTCCACCCGGCGGCGCCTCCCTCGAAGTCCTCGA
>Ga0307424_1000314_pt1 | contig 25589 bp, 16 predicted proteins | sample SalMarWE160320MG_FD_202157 | JGI IMG/M metagenome (GOLD analysis project Ga0307424, IMG submission 202157) | Salt marsh sediment microbial communities from the Plum Island Ecosystem LTER, Massachusetts, United States - WE1603-20 | ecosystem: Environmental > Aquatic > Marine > Intertidal zone >... | reverse complement strand
AACCACGGCGAGGCCAGCTTGGCCACGTAGAGCGGCAGGGCGATGAACAGGATGCTGTTGCCGACGGCGTCGCCGAGCCGGGCCACCGACAGGGCCAGGACCAGCCGGCTGGCTCCCATGCGCTCCAGCCGGCCCGGATGGCGTCCCGGGGTGCTTATCGTGTCCTGGATGCCGAACCTCCCCGCCCGGGCGCTCGTTTCACTCCCCGGTCGCTTCCTTCACCATACGACGGAGAGCCACCTCCAGAGGGAGCTTTCCCTCCAGCCGGGCTCGCCAGAGCGGCGCCACCAGGTCCACCGCGCTCTGCATCCGGTCGTAGATGCCGTGGGTCTCCCCGTAGTCCCGGTGGTCCGGGTCGAGCACCTCCCGCACCGTGGCTGCGGCCTGCAGGAAGATGAGGGCGTGGGGAAGATCGCGGTAGCGGGGGTCCGTCCTGGGCACGCCCCCCTCCAGGAGGCTCTGCCGGAGCCGCTGGAGGGCGGTCGGCTCCTGGGCGGTGGCCACGTCCAGGGCGTGGATCGACTCGTGAAGGACCACTTCGGCCAGGTCGGCGCCGTGGAGACCGCTCACGCCGACCACGGAGACGGTGCCCGTGGGGCCGCGCAGGGTCTCCCCTCCGGGGGGCGGGGCCAGGACGACCAGGTAGACCGGAAGCGGGAGGACCGGATGCCCCAGGTTCAGGGCGGCGGCCACCGATCGGAAGCAGGCGGCTTCCCGCGACACGAGCCCCGCCTCCAGCTCGTCGTCGGCGGCGGCCAGAAGCGCCTCGTGCCGGGGCCAGAGCGATTCCAGGAACCAGGGCTCGGCCGCCTCCAGCGTCTTGGCCAGGACCAGGGCTTGGGGCCGGACCCGCAGGGTGTCTCCGGCGGAGGCGACAAAGGTATCCGGAAGGCGGGTGAAGGCGCGGTCGAGGTCGGAGGCCTGGGTGCACCGGACCGCCTGGCCGTCCAGCAGGGACCACCCCCGGGGGCCGGGCAGGGCGGCGGCCACCGACCGGGCCGCGTTCACCGCCCCGGCCAGGGCTTCGGGGGCCGCCGAGTCCCCCGCGGCCAGTGCCCGCACGGTGAAGTAGAGATCGACCAGGGGGGCGGTGCGCAGGTCCAGGCTCGGGGTGGGCCCCCCGGCCGGAGCCGACGCCCCGGCCGGGACCACCATCCCGGTCCCGAGAAGACACGCCGTGAGCAGCATTGCCGACACGGCCGCCCGGCCCCCGGCGTGCGTCTTCCCGGGCGGCACCGCTACTTCATCCCCTCCAGTTCCTTGGAGAAGGCGGCCCGGGTGCGCTGCCGCACCGGTCCGAACTGGGGCTCCACCGGCGGATGCTCCCGGTGGAGCTTCATGACCTCCTGCACCGCCCGGTCGAGCTGAGGATCCTTCCCCTGGGCCACGTCCTGGGGCATGTTCTGGATCACGATGTCCGGATCCACCCCATGGTTCTCGATGGCCCAGCCCGCGCCGGGCTCCCACCAGGCGAACTCGGGCTGGGTCACCATGCCCCGGTCCACCGTCTGCTTGTCGCCGCGGATGCCGACCACACCGCCCCAGGAGCGCATGCCGATCACCGGGGCCAACTTCTCCAGCTGGATGGCAGCGGGGAAGATGTCCCCGTCGGACCCCGCGAACTCGTTGGTCAGGACCACGAAGGGGCCGTTCAGGACGCGGTCGGGATAGGTGGAGACCTCGCCGCCGCGGGCCCGATCGAAGCTCAGAACATGCCGCCGCAGCCGTTCCACCAGCATCTCGGAGACGGCGCCGCCGCCGTTCCAGCGCGCGTCCACCACCATCCCCTCCTTGTCGAGCTGGGGATAGAACCAGGTGTTGAACTCGATGAGGCCGTCCTTCCACATGTCGGGAACATGGATGTAGCCGATCTTGCCGTCCGTCGCCTCGGCCACCGCCTCGCGGTTGTGCCGCACCCAGTCCGAGTAGCGGAGATCGTGCTCGCTCCCCACCGTCTTCACCACCACATCCCGGGATCCGTCCATGGACGGCCGCGAGTTCACGGTCAGGAGGACGCTCTTCCCGGCCAGGTCCTCGAAGGCGGCGTAGAACGACTCGCCGGCGGAGAAGGGCACGTGGTTCACGGCCAGGATGTAGTCCCCCTCGCCCACGTTCACTCCCGGCATGCGGAGCGGCGACTCCACGTTGTCGGCGGGGGCACCGTAGTAGATCCGGGTCACCCGGTAGGCGTTCCCCTCCCCCTCGACGTCGGCGCCCAGAAGGCCGGTGGAAACGTGGGGCGCGTGTACCCCGGGGTCCCCGCCCCAGACGTAGGTGTGGGAGTTGTTGAGTTCCCCGATCACTTCGCCGATCAGGTCCTGCAGGTCGCTGCGAGTGGCCAGCCGGGGGAGGAGGGCGGCGTAGCGGTCACGAATCGCCTTCCAGTTCAGGCCGCCCATTTTGGGATCCCAGAAGAAGTCCCGCTCGTTGCGCCAGGCTTCGTAGTAGATCTGCGCCCACTCCTCGGTGGGATCCAGGTCGATCACCGCATCGTCCAGGGAGACCTTGGCGTCGGAGAGATCGCTGGGCGGGCTTCCCGAGTCCACCACGTAGATCTCGCCCCGCTTCTTCATGACCGCGACCTTGCTCGCCTTGCGGGCCAGGGTGTAGCCGGAGACCCCTTCCATGAAGGACTTGGGCTCCTTCTTCTCCAGGTCGAACCGGATGAGGGAGGCCTGGGGGCCCGCCTCCTGGAAGAGACCCGGCCCTTCGGCGAATCCCTCGAGCGGGTTGGACAGGTAGAAGACGGCCTTGGAGGTCGCCCCCAGCGCGTCGTAGTTCCCGCGGGGAACGGGGAGTTCCAGCACCCGCTGGGCCAGGCCGTCGAAGTCGATGGCCACCGGCTTGATCTCGTCCTTCGCCTCGTCCTTGTCCTTGTCCTTCTTGTCGTCCTTCTTCTTGTCCGCGTCCTTCTTGTCCTTGTCCTTATCGCCGTCCGGCAGTCCCTTGAGGTCGGCGAAGGGGTTCTCCACGTCCTTCCGCAGGAGCACCATGTAGGGCTCGGTGTTCTTGGCCTCCACGTTGTCCCAGTCCTGCTGGCCCAGGATCGGGTTGATGGCCCGGTTGCTCAGGAAGTAGAGGTAGCGCCCGTCCGGATCCCACTCCGGGGACGTGTCGTCGGTGTCGGGGCCGGTCACCGGGTGCAGCGATCCGTCGGTCACGTCGTAGATCACGATGGAGCGGTACTGGTTCCGGAGCGGCTTGGTGTAGGCCAGCCACCGGCCGTCGGGGCTCCAGACGTACTCCCGGATCTCCCCGTCGGTGGCCTGCTCCACCTTGCGCGGGGTTCCCCCGTCGGAGGAGACCACGTAGAGGGTGTAGGTCTGGTCGGCGTAGGCGATCCACTTCCCGTCCAGGGACCACACCGGCGGGAAGTTCCAGCCGGTCTCCCCGGCCGGCTTGACCGTCTTGGCCTCGCCGCGGCCCCAGGAGTCGATGGTCCGGATCGACTCCTCGTGGGTGGCGTCGGTCACGTAGACCAGCTTCTTCCCGTCCGGGCCGAAGGAGGCATAGCGCTCGCGGGCCCCGCTCCCCCGGGTCACCGGCAGGGTCACCCCGTCCTTGACCGGGATCGAGAACACCTCGCCCCGGGCGGTGACGGCCACCCGGTCGCCGTCGGGGGACAGGCTGAGCCAGGTCAAGTACTGGCCGGCGTCCGGGTAGCGGACCCGGGTCAGCACCCGGTCGCTGGGCAGGTCCACGTTCACCTTGTGCTCGGAATCGTCCTTGGGATCGAACACGTGGAGATCCGCGGCCAGGGTGAAAGCGATGCGGCCGTCCGGCCCCATCGAGGGCCAACGGGCGTCCCAGTTGCCGAAGTCGGTGTGACGCTTGAGTCCCGAGCCGTCGGGCTGGATCGACCAGATGTTGATCGTGCCCCCCTGGTCGCTCAGGTAGTAGATGCTCCCGTTGTGCCACATGGGGAAGGCGTCGTTGCCGTCGAAGGTGGTGATCTTCCTGTAGTCGGCCTTCTTGGGGTCCCCCACCCAGACGTCGGACGCCGTGCCCCCCCGGTACCGCTTCCAGGTGGCGAACTCCCGCTGCTTGCGGTTGAAGGCGTACATGCCGGTCTTGGGATCGATGGACAGCCGCGCCGCCCAGCCGATCGGGACCATCTCCGGATCCCCGCCCTTGGCCGGCACGGTGTAGATCTCGGTGGTGCCGTGGGGGTCGGACCGGTTGCTGCGGAAGAGGATCTTGGCGCCGTCGGGGGTCCAGCCCAGGACCTGGTCCACCGACGGGTGCCAGGTCAGGCGCCGGGGCTCCCCGCCCTCGGCGGGGATGACGTAAACGTCGGTGTTCCCGTCGTAGCTCCCGCTGAACGCGATCTGCTTGCCGTCCGGCGAGAAGTGGGGGAAAAACTCGTTTCCGGCGTGGGTGGTGAGCCGGCGGGCGATGCCCCCCTGGTCGGAGACGACCCAGAGGTCGGCCTCGGCCGAGAACACGATCCGGTTGCCGTTGATGTCGGGATAACGGATGTAGGCGTCATCGGCCTGCGCACGCCCCGCGGAGACGATTCCGAGCGCGAGGACGCAAACGACGACGGCGAAACGCATCTTCATGATCTGCCTCTTGTGGAAAAGTCGGAAAGTGTCGTCTGTACGGTAGGCTCGAGGGGCTGGCGGAGGATAACGCCGGGGCCCGGTCCACGACAAGCGGCCGCGCGAAACCCGATCAACCCGGTCGCCCTGCGGGTTCCGGCCTCCGAGCGACTTTCGCGACTCGGGGGGCCCGTGGCCGGCCCCTCAAGTCCATCCCCCGGCCCGCCGATAACCCACAGGAGATACTTCCAGCTCCCGTCCACCATGGTCGATACGGGCTCGCGGCACCCGCAGCGCCGGTCGGCATCTCCTGAAGGAGGAGACATGAAGATGCTACGCACGCTCGGGATCGCCGGTCTGGCGACGGGGATGCTCCTCGTACTCACCGCGCCGGGGTTCGCCGAGGACATTCCCGGAGTCGGGTCCTGGTCCGCCGGGGCCGAGGCCGGGGCCCAGGCCCGCACCATCGGCGGGACCGCTTTCCTCATGCGCGGCTACGCCGCCTACCGGGTGGTCCCCCGGGTCTCGACCGGGGCCATGGCCTTCGCCAGCTCCGCCTCCGGTCTCACCGAGTACGCGGCCGCCGGCATCGCCCGGTTCCACATCTCGGCCGGCTCCCTGAACGTGGTTCCCTTCGCCGGCGTGGGCATGATGTCCGCCGACTACCAGGACGACTGGAGCAGCGGCCTCTACGTTCCGGTGGGGGTGACGGTGGAGAAGGCCATGAACGGGTCGCTGTTCACCGGGACCCTGCTGGTGAATGTGCACCATCTCCAGTTCGACGTCGGCCCGGGCCGGGACCGCGGCAGCGTGGGTCTCATGATCGGGGTCGGCATGTAGTTTTGTCCGTCCGTCCAACCGCGTGGAACCTGGAGCGCCCTGCCGCCGCGTGCGGCAGGGCGCTTGCTCGTGGGCGCGCCGGAGATCCATACCTGATCATCGGCAGAGCGCGAGCTGAGCCGACGGGGCCCGCGGCCGGTCCGGACTAGCCCTCCGCCCCGGAGTGCCGGCTCCACACACGCCGCCACCAGAGCGGGGCCAGGGCGGCGGCCACGCCCAGAAAGACCGCTCCCACCGCGCGGGGCTCCCCGGGAAGCGGCAGCAGCACCCGCACACCGCCGATCAGGGCCAGGTAGAGACTGGCGGCCACGGCCAGGATCAGGAAGGCATCGGTGCGGAAGGCGCGCCCCGGCTCGCCCGGGTCCAGACCGGCCCGGGCCGCGGTCCCCCGCCATCGCCCCGGCGGGCGCACCCGGCGGTAGAACGCCTCCAGGATCTCGGGCCGGGTCCCGGGGGTGAGAAGCGCGGTGGCCACCACCGCCACCGTGGAGAGCGCGGACATGATCAGGAGTTTCCGCCACTCCGCCTCCACGTGGACCAGGATGAACGGGGCCGCGGCCAGGGAAATCGCGATGGCCGCGATCTCGGCGTGCACGTTGATCCGCTCCCAGAACCAGCGCAGGACCAGGACCGACCCGATCCCCGCCCCGAAGAGCAGACTCACGTGCCACGCGCTCTGGATGGACTGGAGCCGGCTCATGATGGCCAGGGCGATCCCCAGGATGAGCAGGTTGGAAAGCCGGGCCACCAGGACCATCTCCCGGGGGCGGGGCTTGCGGCCGAGCATCCGCTCGTTGAGCGTCCCCTTGTAGAGGTCGTTGGCCCAGTAGCTGGCCCCCCAGTTGAGGTGGGTGTCCACCGTGGAGGCGAGGGCGGCCAGCATCCCGGTGAGCATGAGCCCGCGGATGCCCACGGGGAGGAGATCGCGTATCCCCTGGACGAAGGTGAGTTCCCGGGCCGCGGCCAGGACGTCGCCCGCCCGCGAGGGGTCCACCGGATAGAGGATGAGCAATCCCACCGCGATGGGCAGCCAGAGAAGGCTGCGGAAGAAGATCTGGGCCCAGGTAAAGATGAACCCGGCCAGCCGGGCATCCCGATCGGTCCGGCAGGCCATGGTTCGCTGGGCCAGGTACCCGGTGCCGTCGCTGTTCATCTGGAAAAACCATTGCAGTCCGAGCAGGGTGAGAAAGGGCAGGAGGGCCTCCCCCGCGCTCGGGGCCAGGCCCAGGAGGTGGCGGGCGCCCTCGGTGCCGCGGGCCCGGGCCAGCCCGTCCAGCAGGCCGTCCAGACCCCCGGCGTGGGAGACCACCACGATCGCGTAGGCCAGGGTGGCCACCATGGCCAGGGAGAACTGGACCACGTCGGTGGCGATCACCGAGCGCAGGCCGCCAGTGGCCGAGTAGAGGCCGACAAAGGCCAGGATGAGCACGATGCTGATCAGGTTGTCGGCGGTGGCGGTGAAGGGATCGACGGCGCCGGCTGCGGAGGCGAAGGGGTGGCCAATGGCCACGGCGAGGTTTCGCACCGGGTCGAAGAGCCCGGCCGGGAGCCAGTCGTGCCAGGGAAGGAAGGCCTCGCAGATCCGGGTGGCCGCGACCAGGACCATGGCCAGCACCGTGCAGTTGATCACGGTGCCGAAGTAGACCGCCTTAAGCGCCCGCAGGAGGCCGACCGCGCGGCCGCTGTAGCGGACCTCGGTCAGTTCGGCGTCGGTGATGACCCCGGCCCGCCGCCAGGCCGGCCCCAGGAGGAAGGCCATCATGAGGAAGGCGAGGCCGTAGATCCACAACCGCCACACCGCGAAGATCCCCGCGGTGGCCACCAGCCCGGTGACCAGGAGGGGGGTGTCCGCCGCGTACTGGGTGGCGGCCATGCTGAAGCCGGCCTGCCAGCCGGGCATGGAGCGCCCGGCCAGGAAGTACTCCTCCAGGTTCCGCGAGGCGCGGGAGCGGGCGCGGAAGCCCGCGGTCACGCTGTAGGCCACGAAGGCCAGGACCAAGAGGAGATCGATCACGTCCGGGGGGGGCCGCCGGGGTTACTTGACGTCCTCACGAACCCAGATGTCCCCATCCTGCTTCCAGGTGTAGCGGGGCTTGCCGTCCACCTTGTGGATGTGGACTTCCGTGGGCACCAGGCCGGAGTCGCCGTTCTTCATGAAGACGTCCACGTCGATCAGCTTCCCGTCCTGCGCCTTGAAGTCGGCGCAGGCGAAATAGACCTCGTCGCCCAGGGCGGAGAGACGGTCCTTGTGGACGTGATCGAGGGTGAGGACCAGGGGCTTCTTGGCCACCTGATCGTAGACCAGGAAGTAGCCGCCCTTGAGCGCGGTGTCCTTCGTCACGTATTCGTCGATCGACTGTGCGAGCTGCTCCAGCGTGAGTTCGGCCTTGGGCACGTCGTTCATCGGGTGTTCCGGATGCTCCTGGGCGGCGGCGATCCCGGAGAACGCGGCCAGCCCCCCCAGGGCGAGCAGCACGGCGACCTGTATCCAATGGCTTCTGTTCATGGCGAGACCTCCCATCTCGAAGGTTACGGCCGGTGCAGGACGACAATACCATGCTTGGCGAAGTCCCGCCGGGACCGCGTATAATACGTTGAATACCGGCAACCAATCGGATATCTTGGCCTCGACCGATTGACGCCCGGTCCCTCCGGGCCCGAGCATCCGCCAGAGTCTTGTAGTCCGTGGTCCGGCGGGCTCAGCCGGCCCCTCTTTCCCCCGAGGCAGGTGGCATGATCGGCCAGCACATCTCCCACTTCCGGATTCTCTCCAAGCTCGGCGAAGGCGGCATGGGCGTCGTGTACCGTGCGGAGGACGAGAAGCTGGGGCGCCAGGTGGCGCTCAAGGTCCTTCAGCCGGACCTGGTCGGGAACGAGGAGCGCAGGCTTCGCTTCATGCGCGAGGCCCGGAGCGCGGCCTCGATCACCCATCCCCACATCGCCACCGTCCACGAGATCGACGAGGTGGACGGCGTCATCTTCATTGCCATGGAGCTGGTGGAGGGGACGCCCCTGAACGAGGCCATGGGGGGCCGCCCCCTCCCCACACGCTACACCCTCCGCTACGCCCTGGAGATCGCCGAGGCCCTGTCCCGCGCCCACAAGGCCGGGGTGGTACATCGGGACCTCAAGCCGGAGAACATCATCGTGGGACCGGACCGGCACGTGAAGATCCTGGACTTCGGCCTGGCCAAACTCACCGAGCCTCCGGACGACGAGCAGGCCACCCGCATGCAGACCATCTCGGCCGAGATGACGCGGGCTGGACACATCCTGGGCACGCCGGCCTACATGTCGCCGGAACAAGCCCGGGGGCTTCGCGTCGACGCCCGGTCCGATCTCTTCTCCTTCGGCGTCATGCTCTACGAGATGGTGACGGGACGGGCGCCGTTCACGGGAGCGACCACCACCGACACCCTCCTGGCCATCGTCCGGGACCAACCGGTGCCGGTAACCCGGATCGATCCCGGCATCCCGCCCGAGTTGGAGCGGATCATCGCCAAGTGCCTGGAGAAGGCGCCGGAGGACAGGTACCAGCACGCCGACGACGTCGCCGTGGATCTGCGCCGGTTGAAACGCGAGACGGACTCCCAGCCCATGAGCCGGGTGATGGAGCCGCCCGCCGGACCCGCCGGCCGGCCCGTCTGGCGCCGCCCGCTCCCCCTGGCCGGGGCGGGGCTGGTGCTGGCGCTTCTGGTTCTCGCCGTGCCCCGGATGTTGAACCTGGGCGGCCCGGGCGGGGACAAGGTCCGTTCCCTGGCCGTCCTCCCTCTCATGAACCTCAAGGACAACGCGGATCCGGAACGCTACGGCCAGATCCTGCAGGAACTCATCATCACCGACCTCTCCGAGCTGGAGGCCTTGACCGTGCTCAGCAGCCAGAGGCTCTTCGACATCCAGCAGCAGCTGGGCCAGGGGGGGAGCAAGACCCTCGACCGCGCCGTGGCTACCGAGGTGGCCTCGAAGGCGGGGGCCACCACCATGCTCACCGGATCGCTGAGCCGGCTGGGCTCCCGCTGGATCCTGGCCTGTCAGCTGGTCGATCTGGGCGACGGCCGGGTGATCAAGTCCGAGCGGATCGACGGCGCGGACCTGTACGCCATGGTCGATGACCTCACCGCCCGGCTCCGAGACGACCTGGGACTCAATCCCGTCTCGGAAGGGAACCTCGCCGAGGCGGTCAAGGACAAGACGACCTCCTCGATCGACGCCTACCAGCACTACCTGTCGGGGGTGGACTTCCTGAACACGCAGAAATACGAGAAGGCGGTCCTCGAACTCCAGAAGGCCGTCGACGCCGACCCCCAGTTCGGCAAGGCCTACTACAAGCTCGCCGTGGCCGGATGGTGGCTGGGGAGCCGGGTGCAGGAGCACTGGTGGTCGGAGCACCACGTCCTCAAGCCCGAGGAGTCCGTCGACCGTCTCCTCTCGGGCGAGGTCAAGCTCCCCACCAAGGATCGGGAGCTGGCCGAGGCCATGAACCCGCTCATCAAGCGCAAGTTCGACGACGGCATCACCCCCTTCGAACGGCTGGTCCAGCGCTATCCCGACGAAAAGGAAGCCTGGTACGGGCTGGGGGAAGCCCAGTACCACGGCGCCCACGGCTCCGACGACAGGGCGCTGGAGGCGTTCGAGAAGGCGATCGAGCTCGATCCCTCCTTCCAGCTGGCCTACGAGCACGTGCTCGACATCTACCGGAACAAGCACGAGTACCGGAAGCTTGAAGCAAGGGCCCGCGCCCTGGTCGAGCAGGATCCGACGAGCACCGCCTGGGCCGGGGACTGGGTCGGCGCCCTGATCCGGCTCCGGAGCCCGGAGGCCGAGTCCGCCCTCGAGAACGCGCTGGAGATCGCCCCGGACAACGATAGGCGGCGGGAGCTGCTCCACGACGCGAACCACGGATACGACGTGGTGGGGAACGACTCCATGCGCGTCGTTTGCCTGGAGCGGGCCCTGGAACTCGATTCCGACGTGCTGGCCGTGGAGCTGAACGAGGACCTGGGTTGGGAGTACGCAGGACGCCTGCAACCCGACCTTGCCATGCCCTACTTCCTGGCCGCGGTCGAGGCCGATCTGTCCCGGGCCTGGATCGCGGGCGCTCTGCACGTCTACCAGGCCCGGGGTCAGTTTGCGGACGGGATCCTGAGGTTCCGGGCCTGGAGCAACAAGGCGCCCGACGTGGGCGCCTATCACGAGTCCATCATCCGGCTGGCCATCCAGCACGGTGACGACCGGGAGGCCGAGAAGGCCCTGGAGCGGGCCGTCAAGCTGGCCGAGGACTCCACCGAGGTCGCCCTGCGGTACCGCGCAGCCGGCATCGGGTACCGGACCGTCTCCAACTACCCCTCGGCCACCCGGTGCGCAGACAGGGCCCTGGAATTCGACGCCAAGGGCAAGTCCGTTCGCGAGGAGCGCGCGCTCATCGACGAGGATCTCAGGGGCCACACGGCCGCGTTGAAGATGTTGCAGGCGCTTCTGGAGGAGTACCCCGATGACCGCTGGGTGAACGGGCATGTCCTGGAGTGCCTCCTGGCGCTGCGACGCTACGGGGAGGCGCTGGAATTCGTGTCCGGGTGGCCCGACTCGGCGGAAGGAGACTGGCGGGCCGACTACCACCGGGCGCTGGTGCTGTCGGGGCGGCTCCAGGAAGCCGGGGCCTTCCGGGATACGGCGGCGTCCTGGTTCCTCTCTCCCCGCAGCAAGCAGTACTTCTACCGGGATGTGGCCGACGCACTCCGGGAGGCCGGGCAGTTCGATCGCAGCGAGGCCGTTCTCCGCTGGGCCGCCGACCTGGTCCCGGACACGCCTGACGTGGAGCTCACCTACCTGCACGTCCATGTGCTGCAACTCCTGGGGCGGCTCCGGGAAGCGGAGACCCTGATGCGCGGATTCCAGGACCGTACGTCCTATCGCCATTGGAACAAGATCGAGTGGGCTCGCCTGTACCTGGACCAGGGACGGTACGCCGAGGCCGGGAAGGTGCTTCGTTCCTTCCTCCAGGCGGGACCGCATGCCGCGGCCAGTTTCATGCTGGCCTACAGTCTCTGCGGGGAGGGACGTTTCCAGGAGGCGCTCCCCATGGCGCGCAGCGTCCTGGAGCGCTTGCCCACCCGGGAGTCCCAGGTTCTCCTGGCCTGGGTCCTCGTCGCCGGAAACCTCGATCTCGACGAGGGGGTCACCGTGGCCGAAAAGGCGCTGGGCATGCCTCCCCCGCCCTTCCAGGGCCTCGTGTTCCCGTACATGGCCTCCGCCCGTCACTGCCTGGGCCTGGCCTATCTCAAACGGGGGGAAACCTCCGCGGCGGTCAGCATGCTGGCGGCGGCCGCCGCCGAGCGTCCCGACCGACCCCTGATCCAGAAGCACCTGAAGGAGGCCCGGGGGGCGAGCTGAGCCGATCCAGGGGCGCGAGCGTCCGGCTCATGCCTCGGACCCCTACGGCCGGCGGAACGCACGCCGCCACGAGAGCGGTGTGCCCCCGGCGGCAGAATGCCTCCGGGACCTCGGGCCGCGTCCCACTCCTCCAGGTTCCGCGAGGCCCGGGAGCGGGCCCGCAAGCCCCCAGCCCAACTGTAGACCACGAAAGCCAGAACCAGGATGAGATCGATCATCATGCCTCCGGCGGAGTTGCGGTCATCGGGTTCTCAGAGTACCATTCCCGACACCGGTGGTCGCGGAAAGGAGCCCTCTTGTGAGGACACTGGCATGGATCGGCCTGGCCGGCGCGGCGATCGCGCTCGGCCCGGCTTCGGCCCCGAGGACCGAGGCGGGCCCGGCGGCGGCCACGTTCCAGGTCGCCAACAACGGGCTCACCTCCTACTCGATCGACGGCAACGCCAATCCCACCCTGGACCTGATCCGCGGGGAGACCTACACCTTCCAGATCGACGCCGTGGGCCATCCGTTCTGGATCAAGACGGTCCAGAGTACGGGCACGGTCAACGCCTACAACGACGGCGTGACCGGAAACGGCACGGACTCGGGGACGCTGACCTTCGTGGTGCCCATGACCGCGCCCTCGACCCTCTACTACAACTGCCAGATCCACGCCTCCATGACCGGAGAGATCCACGTCACCGGTCCCACCCCGGTCCTCCCCTCGACCTGGGGGCTCCTGAAGGCGCGGTACCGGTAGGCGCCCGAAACCCGGTCACAGAACCCTCGTCCCCCCGGTACTCCGGACACCCGGGTGTCCGCCGGACGCCGAACCCGCTGCCCAGGCGAGGAGCCAGATCATGATCCGACTCGCTCACCCGATAACGCGATTCATACCGGGGATCTACGGCGCCCTGGGCCTCCTGCTGCCGGCCCTCCTCGCCGCCCCCGCCTGCGGCGCCGTCCACCAGGTCCCGGCCGACTTCACCCGGATCACCGACGCCGTGGCCGCCGCCTCGGCCGGCGACTCGGTCCTGGTGGCGGCCGGGGTGTATTCCACCACCGCCACCGGGGAGAGCTTCCCCATCGCCATCAACACCGATCTCATCCTGCTCGGGGCGGGCATGGGGCTCTCCGTCATCGACGCGGAGGACCAGGACACGGCGATCCGCATCGAGTCCAGCTGCCGGCTCTCCGGCTTCACGGTGACCGGCGGCCTCGGGGTGGAGGGCGGCGGGATCCGGGTGGTCTCCGGCAGCCCGGAGATCGACCACGATCTGGTCCTCCACAACCGGGCCAGCTTCGTGGGCTCCGGCATCTTCGTGGCTCCCGGGGGAACGCCGTGGATCCACCACTGCGTAGTGTGGGAGAACGACGACACCGACGTGGCCACGGGCGGCGACCCCCACGGCATCCAATTCCGCAGCGCGGGCGGGATCGTGGAGTACACGCTGGTGGGGCGCGGGGACAGTAACGGGCTCCTGATCAACGCCGACAGCTATCCGATCGTCCGGAACTCGATCTTCTACGAGAACGGGACCCCCGGGCTCCGGGGCCGCGGCATCTGCCAGCTCGACACCACCCGGGTCTCGGTCATCGCTCACAATCTGTTCTACAACAACGTCAAGGCGGCCCTCCTGGTGGTCCCCTTCGCCGAGTTCGGCGACATCTCCGCGGCCACCGCCAACGACCTGGACCCCGAGGACACCATCTACGGGAACCTGGACGCCGATCCGGAGTTCGTGGCCCCGGGCGCGCGGGACTGGAGCCTGCGCAGCACCAGCCCGGCCATCGACGCAGGGGAACCCGGGAGCCCCCAGGATCCCGACGGCACCCCGGCCGACTGCGGCCCGTACTATTTCCACCAGAGCACGTCCGGTCTCCCGGATGACCGGGATCCGGGGAGGGACGCCTGGATCGTCTTCCCCAACCCCTCCCGCGCCGCCACCACCTTCGCCTTCCGGCTGGAGGAGGCGGGACCGGTCCGGGTCGCGATCTACGACCTCCACGGCCGCCGCGTGGCCACCGTCTTCGAGGGGCACCGCCCCCCCGGCGACCACCGGGTCACCTGGGACGGCGTCGACGCTCTCGGCCAGCGGGTCCCCTCGGGCGCGTACGTCGCCCGGCTCCACGCGGCCGGGAAACGCCTCACCCAGAAGGTCGTCCTGCTCCGGTAGCCCGCCTCTGATTATCCTGTAAATAATTGTGAATAAACGACTTCCAAGGGTTCTGGAATCCGCCCCTTGTCTGTTCAGTATGTACTGAACAAAATGAACCAGCGCCTTCAACCGAGAGGAGCCCCCCATGCCGTCTCCGCGCCCGGACGCGGTCGCCGAGTTCATCGAGAGCCTGGGCCTGACCACCGAAGCCGAGGGGCTTCCCCGCACCGCGGGGCGGCTCATGGCCTACCTCCTGCTGGCCCCGGAGCCCGTGACCTTCGACGAGATCGTCCGTGACCTGGGAGTGAGCCGGGGCGGGGCGAGTGCCAGCACGCGGTTCCTGGAGTCGCGGGGGGTCCTGGAGCGGGTCGCCCTTCCCGGGCAGCGCCGGGCCGGCTACCGCATCACCGACGACCCCTTCGACCACCTGGTCACGGGCCGGCTCGCCCGCCGGCGGAAGACGCGCGACGTGGTGGCCAGGGCCCTGGCCGCACGGGCGGAACTCGATCCCCGGGCGAGGGCGCGCCTCCGGGACATGAAGCGCTTCTACGACATCCTGATCGATCGGCTGGAGTCGGTGGCCGAGCACTGGCGGACGGAACGCGAGCACGAACGCGACCCCGGCCGCACCGGTCGCGGCCGAACCTAGCCGGAACCTCCGAGGGACGGAATCCATCATGACGGACACCGACCGGCGGCCCCTGGCCGCCCTCAGATCCAATCGTTGGCTCGTTCGGGGACTCGTGACCGCCGCGGCCGTGGCCCTCCTGGCCCTGGTCTTCCTGCCCAAGCTCCTCTTCTCCTTCTCCCACGAGAGCACCGACGACGCCTACGTGGACGGCATCATCGTCCCGGTCAGCGCCGAGGTGGCGGGAATGGTTGCCCGGGTCCTGGTCCAGGACCATGAGCGGGTGACCCGGGGCCGGCCCCTGGTCGAGATCGACCCGGCCGACTACCGGAGCGCGGTCTCGGAAAAGGAGGCCGCCCTGGCCCAGGCGCGGGCCCAGATGGCGGTGGCCCGGGCCCGAATCGACGAGGACGGCAAGGACCTGGCCGCGGCCCGGGCCCGGGTGGAGTCGGCCGAGGCCCAGGCCGCCCTGGCCGAGAAGGAAATGAACCGCTACCGCGATCTCCTGGCCGCCGGCGCGGTATCCCAGAGCCGCTACGACGACGCGGAGACGGCATGGAAGCTGGCCGCGGCCCGGACCGCCTCGGCCCGGGCGGAACTCGAGGCGGCGGCGGCGGCGCTGCGGAGCGGAAAGGCCCAGCTCGATGCCGAGGAGAGCGCCCGGAAGTCGGCGGCCCTGGCCCTGGAGACCGCGGGCCGGAACCTGGGCCGGGCCACCGTGGTCGCGCCCATGGCCGGCACGGTGGCCCAGCGGAACGTGGATCCGGGGAAGTACGTCTCGGTGGGGCAGCCGCTGTTGGCCCTGGTGGGCGCGGACTCGGTCTGGGTGACCGCCAACTTCAAGGAGACCCAGATCCACAAGATCCACGAGGGCATGCCGGTGACCCTGGACGTGGACGCGTACCCGGGAGTGACCTTCCACGGCCGGGTGCGGAGCTTCGAGCCGGGGACCGGCGCCGTGTTCAGCCTCCTTCCTCCGGAAAACGCCACCGGCAACTTCATCAAGACCACCCAGCGGGTGCCGGTCCGGATCGCGGTGACGGGAGATCCGGGAACCGCCCATCCGCTCTGGCCCGGACTCTCGGTGACCGTCCACGTGGACGTGTCCGGCGCCCCGGCGGTCCCCCAGACCGGTCATGGGAGCTGACGCCCGGCCCCTCGCCTCCCCGGTCCCGGTCAACAAGTGGATCGTGGCCGGCACCGTGCTCACCGGAACCATCATGGCCGTCCTGGATTCGAGCATCGTGAACGTGGCCCTCCCCCACATGCGCGGGAGCTTCGGGGCCACCGTGGAGCAGATCGCCTGGGTGGCCAGCGGCTACATCCTGGCCAACGTGATCATCATGCCCCTGATCGGGTTCCTCTCGCTCCACATCGGAAGGAAACGCCTCTACATGGCCAGCGTGGCCGTGTTCACCCTGGCCTCCATGCTGGCCGGGATGGCCCGGAGCCTGCCGGCCATGGTGATCTTCCGGGTGATCCAGGGCGCGGGAGGCGGCGCCATCATTCCCATCTCCCAGGCCATCCTCCGCGAGAGCTTCCCATTCGAGGAGCAGGGAACGGCCATGGGCCTCTACGGCCTCGGCGTGGTGCTGGCCCCGGCCTTCGGGCCCACCCTGGGCGGGTGGCTCACCGACACCTATTCCTGGCCCTGGGTGTTCTACGTGAACGTCCCCATCGGCATCGTGAACCTCATGCTGGTCTCTCGCTTCATCCACGATCCTCCCTACATGCAGCGGCGGCGGGGCGTGATCGACGCGCTGGGGCTCTCGCTCCTCATGGTGGGCCTGGGATCGCTCCAGCTCATGCTGGAGAAGGGGCAGGAGAAGGACTGGTTCACCTCGGACACCATCGTGATCCTGGCCGTGCTGGCCGCCGCCGGCCTCCTGCTCTTCATCTGGCGCGAACTCAGGATCCCGAACCCCGCGGTCAACATCCGCCTGCTGCGGAGCATCCCCTTCACCTCGGCCACCGCCATCGGCGGCGTGCTGGGCATGGGGCTCTACGGCAGCCTGTTCATCCTGCCCCTGTTCCTGGAGCAGACCCTGGGCTATCCGGCCTACAACTCCGGTCTGGCGCTCATGCCCCGGAGCCTGGCCATGGGCATCGTGATGCCCATCTCCGGCCGTCTCTACAACCGCGTGGGGCCTCGCGTCCTGGTCGCCTCCGGGCTCCTGGTCAGCGCCTGGTCCTTCTGGTCCTTGGCCCACCTTGCGCCCACCACCACGCCGTGGAGCCTGGTCATGCCCCAGGTCTGGCAGGGGGTGGGGTTCGGGCTCATCTTCGTCGCCCTCAGCACCGCAGCGCTGGCCCCCATGACCCGGCAGAACATGACCGAGGCCTCGGGGCTCTACAACGTGGTGCGCCAGGTCTTCGGCAGCGTGGGCATCGCCCTGGCCGCCACCATCATCACCGGCCGCACCACCGCCTACCACCAGGCGCTGGCCCGGAACGTGACCCCCTACCGGGACAGCGCGATGGGGTGGCTGCACTCGGTCTCCGGGGCCCTGGCCTCCCGGGACCTGGACCCCTTACGGGCGCAGGCGGGCGCCCTCCGCCTCCTCGACGAATCGGTGACCCGGCAGGCGTCCGTCCTGGCCTACAATCACGCCTTCCTCCTGGTGGCCGGCGTCTTCCTGGTCTGCCTGCCCATGGCCTTCCTGCTCCATGGCGGGGTGAAACCCGAGGACGAACCCGGAGGAGTGGAGTGAACCGATGAGCGACTGCGGCTGCGAACCGGAAGCCGGAACCCGGGAACAACGGAAGGCCCTGACCGTCGCCCTGGGGCTGAACGCGGTCATGTTCGTGGTGGAGCTGGCCGGCGGCCTCCTGGGTCACTCCAGCGGCCTCCTGGCCGACTCCCTGGACATGCTGGCCGACGCTGCCGCCTACGCCGTCGCCCTGGCCGCCATCGGCCGCTCCGCCGGGTTCAAGGTCGCCGCCGCCGCCGCGAGCGGCGCCGTGCTCCTGGCCCTGGGGATGGGGGTGGTGCTCGACGTGGCCCGCCGCGCGATCCAGGGAAGCGAACCGGTGGGCCCCATGATGCTGGGCGTGGCGGCCCTGGCCCTCGTGGTCAACGCCACCGTGCTCCGACTTCTCTCCCGGCACCGGGACGGCGAGGTGCACCTCCGTGCGGCCTGGATCTTCACCCGGGCCGACGTCCTGGCCAACCTGGGGATCATCGCCGGAGGCCTACTGGTGATGGGCACCGGGTCCCGCGTGCCGGACCTCGTGGTCGGACTGGCCATCGGCATCTATGTCATGCGGGAGGCGGGGGAGATCCTGGGAGATGCGCGCCGCGCCCGGCGGCGGCCCGGGGCGCCGGGCCCACCGGGCGGACCCCCGGAATCCCCGAAATAGGCGCATGGCCTGCGGTCCTCGCTTGTTCCTTTCCCTCGCGGACCAATATACTCATCCGGCCCTCCCGCCCCGGGAATCCAGGCCCACGAACCAGGATAGACCACGCATGCGTTCCGGACGTTCCGCCCCGGCTCTTGCCCTCCTGATACTCCCCCTGGTCCTGGCCGCCTGTTCCGGCGGCGACCGGCAGGCCCAGGGAAGCCCGTCCGGCCGGGGCGGTTCCGGGGGACCCACCCCGGTGGCCGCGGTCCTGGCGGCGCCCCGCGACCTGGCCCGGACCATCACCGTGACCGGGCCGGTGGAGCCGATCCGCACCGTCCAGGTGAGCGCGCAGACCGGAGGCACCCTGCTCACCGTGCGGGTGCAGGAAGGGGACCGGGTGAAGGTGGGGGACCTCCTGGCCGAACTCGACTCGCGGGAGATCAGCGCCCAGCTCGGCCACGCCAAGGCGGTGCTGGCCAACGCGGAGACGGCGTTCCAGCGGGCCAAGGACCTGCGCGCCGGGGACCTCATCTCCGACTCCGAACTCGACGCCGCCCGCTCCGCCCACGACATCGCCCAGGCCGACGTGGAACTCTGGAGCACCCGGCTCGCCTTCTGCCGCATCACCGCGCCGGTCTCCGGGATGGTGACCCGGAAGCTGGTGGAAAAGGGGAACACCGTCTCCACCGGCGACGAACTCTTCGAGATCGCCGACGACTCCGCCCTGGTGGTGCGGGTCCAGGTTTCCGAACTCGACGTGGTGCACCTGAAGCCCGGGCTTCCCGTTTCGCTGCGGCTCGACGCCTATCCGGGCCGGGAGATCGGCGGGCACATCCGCCGCATCTTCCCCGCCGCCGATCCCGTGAGCCGCCTGGTCCCGGTCGAGGTGGAGCTGGATCCCCGGCCCGCGGGGGTGAACGCCCGCCCCGGATTCCTGGCCCGGGTGGAGTTCACGCTGGAGCGGCGCGACAACGTGCTGGCCGTGCCCGCCTCGGCCATCGGCACCGCCGCCACCGGCTCCTACGTCTACGTGGTCCAGGCCGATACCCTGGTCCGCCGTCCGGTGGAGACCGGCCAGACCGCCTCGGGCTGGGTCGAGGTCACCCGGGGTCTCGACGCCGGGGAGCGGGTGGTCTCCTCCGGGCAGGTGAACCTGCGGTCCGGGGCTCCGGTCCGGGTCACCGCCGGGGCGGGGGCGTCAGGAACCGGCGCCGCCGCGGACGCGGCTGCGGATTCCCTCGGGAAGACGGTCCGGTGAGCGCCCCCGGCGAGCACCGCGGCCTCTCCAACCTCTCCATCCACCGTCCCATCGGCGTCCTGGCCGCGGCTTCGGTGGTGGTGGTGGTCGGCCTCTTCTATGCCGGGCAGCTCCCCATCGATCTCCTTCCCCAGATCATCTACCCCCAGATCCGCGCCTCGGTCACCTATCCCGGAGTGGCTCCGGAGGTGATGGAGGAGCAGGTCACCAAGGTGCTGGAGACCAACCTCGCCACCACCGAGGGGGTCATCGAGATGGAGAGCGAGACCACCGAGGGCGAGTCCGAGGTCAACCTTCACTTCAGCTACGGCACCGACATCAACTTCGCCCTGCAGGACGCGTCCAAGAACCTGGACCGGGCGCGCACCCGACTTCCGGTGGACGTGGATCCCCCGCGCATCCACAAGTACGACCCCTCCCAGATTCCCGTGTTCGAGGTCGGGTTCAGTTCCCCCACCCGGGACCTGGTCTCGCTGCGGAACTGGGTGGACCTGCAGCTCGAGCCCCAGCTCCTCACCGTGGAGGGGGTGGCCGCCATCGACGTGGCCGGCGGCCTGGTGCGGGAGATCCGGGTCACCCTGGACCAGGAGCGGCTCCGCTCCTACGGGCTCACCGTGTCCGACGTCCTCACCCGCATCCGGGACGAGAACCAGGACATCGCGGTGGGGAACGTCACCTCCCCCAGCTTCGAGGTGGTGGGGAAGACCGAGGGCAAGTTTACCAGCGTGGACGACATCCGGGACGTGCTCCTGCCCGTCCCCGGCACCGCGGAGCGGGTGCCCCTGTCCGAAGTGGCCAAGGTGGAGGACACGCATCAGGAGCAGCGACTCTGGGCCCGGCTGGACGGCGTCCCCGCGGTGAAGCTGTCCGTGCGCAAGCAACCCGACGCCAACACGGTGACCGTGGCCGACGGGATCGGAAAGCGGCTGCAGCAGCTGGCCGGATCGCGCTTCATCCCCGACGATGTCCACTACGAGATCGTGAGCGACCAGTCTTTCTTCATCAAGAACGCCCTGGGCGGGGTGCGGAGCGCGGCCCTGATCGGGGCCGGGCTGGCCATGCTGGTGGTGCTGCTGTTCCTGGGCAGCCTGCGGAAGACGTTCATCATCGGCCTCAGCATCCCCCTGGCCGTGCTGGCCACCTTCGTGATGATGGGGATGGGGCACCTGACGCTGAACATCATGAGCCTGGGCGGGCTGGCCCTGGGGGTGGGGCTCCTGATCGACAACTCGATCGTGATGCTGGAGAACATCTTCCGCCACCGGCAGCTGGGAACCACCGATCCGGTGGAGGCCGCCCACGAGGGCTCGGCCGAGGTGGCCAGCGCGGTGGTCGCCTCCACCCTCACCAACCTGGCCGCGGTGGTGCCCTTCCTGTTGATCTCCGGGCTGGCCGCGCTCATCTTCCGCGAACTCGTGCTCACCATCTCCTTCGCCATCGTGGCGTCTTTGACCGTGGCCCTGACCCTGGTGCCGATGCTCTCGGCCCAGCTGGCCAAGGTGGAGCGGACCAGCCGCCTCGACCGGAGCCCGGTGGTGGTCGGCTTCGATCGCGGGCTCAAGGCGTTCACCCGGTTCTATCGCCGCGTGGCCGCGGGGGCGGTCCGGTTCCGCTGGGCGGTGGTGGTCGGCGCCTTTGCCGCCCTGGTCGGGGCGATCCTCCTCACCCGCGGGCTGGGGAACGAGTTCCTCCCCGCCGTGGACGACGGGAACGTGGGCGTCTACCTGCGCATGCCGCCGGGCACGTCCCCCGAGCGCACCAACGAGGTGGCGCACCGGGTGGAGGCCCTGGTCGGCGGAATGCCTTACGTGAGCCACGTCTTCACCACCGCCGGGGGGTTCCTGTGGGGCGGGGCCACCCTGGCCCGGGGGGGCCGCGGCTCCCTCAGCATCCAGCTCGTTCCCGCCGGCGGGCGGCGCGACATGCCGGCGGTGCGCTGGGTGGCCGCGCTCCGCCAGAAGATCGACGCCCTGGGCATCCCCGGAGCCCAGATCTTCGTGCGGCCCCCGCGGATCCGCGGCCTGCGCACGAACATCTCCGGGTCCGACGTGGCGGTCTCGGTGCAGGGCACGGATCTCCCCACCCTGCAGCGGCTGGGCGAGGAGGTCCAGCGCCGCATGCACGGCATCCGCGGCCTGAGCGGGGTGGAACTCTCGACCGAGGAGGCCAGCCCACAGCTCAAGATCGAGATCGACCGCCAGCGGGCCGCCGATATGGGCCTGGACGTGGCCCAGGTGGGACAGACCGTGCGCACCGCCCTGGACGGCACGGTGGTCACCCGGTTCACCGAGGGGAGCAACGAGTACGACATCAGGGTGCGGCTGCCGCGGGAGTCGCTGACCAGCCCCGAGGATCTGGGAGGCATCGCCCTCTTCCCGGGGCGGAACCAGCCGATCTACCTGCGCGATATCGCCGACGTCCAGCTGGGCACCGGACCCACCACCATCCTCCGGGTCAATCAGAACCGCCAGCTCCGGGTGACCGGCGACGTGGACGACGAGGTGGCCTCGATCGGCGAGGTGACCGCCGCGGTCCGGCAGGCGATGCGGACCCTGGACCTGCCCGAGGGCTACTCCCTGATCTACGGCGGCGAAGAAGAGACGGCCAAGGAGAATCAGCGGAACCTGCTCATCGTGACCGCCCTGGCCATCTTCCTGGTCTTCATCGTGATGGCCGTCCAGTACGAGAGCGTGAGCGATCCCCTGGCCATCCTCTTCTCCATCCCCATGGCCCTGATCGGGGTCGGGCTCCTGCTCTGGATCACCGGGACCCCGCTCAGCGCCCCGGTGCTCCTGGGGGTGATCCTCCTGGCCGGGATCGTGGTCAACAACGCCATCCTCCTGGTCCAGTACGTGGAGATCGCCCGCCGCACCAAGGGCCTGCCGGTGGAAGAGGCGGTGGTCGAGGCGGGCGCGGTGCGGCTCCGCCCCATTCTCATGACCACTACCACCACCGTGTTCGGCATGCTCCCCCTGGCCCTGGGCCTGGGCGAGGGCTCGGAACTCATGCAGCCCCTGGCCGTGGCCGTGGTGGGCGGGCTCACCGTGTCCACGCTCCTCACCCTGATCGTCATCCCCTGCACCTACCTCATCGTCCACCGCACGGCGGCCGGCCTCAAGCGACTGGTGATCGGGGGGCGGCGGAAAGAGGAGAAGGTCGAAGCGGCGTAGCGCGGGCGGCTGACCCCCCCCGGAAAAGAACATGCGCCCTGTCGTCAATCGATCCGGCCGGCGAATCCCGGACCCCGTTCATCGGTTCCGGTCATTGCGACCGGGTTTCATCCGGCGTAGGCTCTGTTCAGCTTCCGCATTGGAGACACCGATGGATGCCGAGACGCTGGTCGGGAGGACCATCGGGCACCATATCGTCCTCGAGCTTCTGGGCGAGGGCGGAATGGGCGTGGTCTACAAGGCCCGGGATACCCGGCTCGGCCGCACCGTCGCCCTGAAGGTCATGCATCCCGATCGATCGGGTGGTGCAGATCGCATGAACCGCTTCATGCGGGAAGCCCAGGCCGCCTCCGCCCTCAATCACCCGAACATCGTGACGATCTACGAGATCGATGCCGACCAGGGCATCGACTACATCGCCATGGAGTTCATCGGAGGCGGTACCCTGGCCGACCTCCTGGCTTCCGGTCCCCTGCCGGTAGAGCGGGCCCTGCGGCTGGCCGTTCAGGTGGCCGACGCCCTGATGGCCGCCCACGCCGCCCACATCGTGCACCGGGATCTCAAGCCGTCGAATATCATGCTGGCCGGCGGGGACCGGGTGGAGGTTGTGGATTTCGGCCTGGCCAAGGTGTCCGGCGGGATCTCGGCCACCGACCGGACGGTGGGGCCGGTGACCGCGACCGGGGTCATCCTGGGCACCGTGCCCTACATGTCCCCGGAGCAGGCCCTGGGCAACCCCGTCGATGCGCGGAGCGATATCTTCAGCCTGGGGTCCATCCTCTATGAGATGCTGGCCGGCCGGAGGCCGTTCCCCGGCCAGACCGAAGCGAAGGCCCTCCTGGCCATTCTCCACGAGCCGCCTCTGCCCATCACCGGACTTCCCCGGGCGGTCGAGCGCGTGATCGAGCGCTGCCTCCGCAAAGACCCGGCCGAACGCTTCCAGTTCGCCGCCGAACTGAAAACCGCGCTGGACAGCTGCCTCGCTCCCCGGGTGGCCAACGCGATTCCCTCCATCGCCGTGCTCCCGTTCACGAACATGAGCGGCGCCAAGGAGGACGACTACCTCTGCGAGGGCCTGGCCGAGGAGATCATCAGCGCCCTCACCCGGATTCCCGGACTGCGGGTGATCGCCCGGACCTCCGCCTTTGCGGTGGGCCGGATGGGGCTTGACGTCCGCGAGGCGGGAGCGCGGCTCGACGTGGAGACCCTCCTCCTAGGGAGCGTGCGGAGGGCGGGAAACCGCGTGCGCGTCACCGTGCAACTCGTCAGCACCGAGGACCGGGCGCACTTCTGGAGCGAGCGCTACGACCGCGAGGTGGACGACGTGTTCATCCTGGAGGACGAGATCGCGAACGCGGTCGCCTCGCGCCTGCGCGGGGGTCTGACCGGGGAGGTTCGCCCCCGGATACGGCCCACCATCGACCCCGAGGCCTACCAGGCCTACCTCGAGGGCCGGTACCACTTCGCCCGGGGGACTCCCGAATCCCTGGCCAAGGCGCGCTCGTGCTACGAGGCTGCCGCCACCCGGGATCCGAACTACGCCCTGGCCTACGATTCGCTGGCGGAACTCGACTGGTACATGGGCTTCTTCGGCCGAGTACCACCGCGCGACGCCTTCTCCCAGGGCACCTGGAACGCCTTGCGGGCGGTGGAACTGGACGACACCCTGGCCGAGGCCCACGCCTTGCTCGGAATGCTCCGGAAGGAGATCGACTACAACTGGCCCGAGGTCGATCGCGAGTTCGCGCGGGCTTTCGAACTGGACCCGGAGTCCCCCCTGGTGCGCCTGCGCTTCGCCATCAGCAGCCTGCTTCCCCACGGGCGGTTGGACCGGGCCATATCCGAGTTGGAACGCGTTCTGCAGGCGGATCCGCTTTCCCTCTTCGTTCGCTGGTGGCTGTCCATCATGACCTACCTGGGCCGGCAGCCTGCGCGCACCATCCGCGAAGGCCGGCACATGATCGACCTCGATCCTGGCCACTACCTCGGCCACTGGGCGGTCGGAGTGGGCCTGGAAGCGAGCGGATCCCCGTCCGAGGCGGTCGCCTCGCTGGAGAAGGCGCATGACCTCTCGGGGGGCATTCCCTTCACCCTGGGTTTCCTGGCCTTCGGCTACGGGAAGGCCGGGCGGGACAAGGAGGCCCGAAGCCTGCTGGATCGCGTGGAGCAGTTCCCGTCGACGACCTATGTACCTCCCTCGGCGGCGGCGCTGGCCTATACCGGCCTGGGCGACTGGGACGCTGCCTTGGAGCGGTGGGACCGGGCGATCGAGGTCCGCGATCCGCTGGTCGTGCCGATCAAGACCTACCCGTTCCTGGATCCGGTGCGTTCCGACGCCCGGTTTCGGATCCTGCTGCGCAAGATGAACCTCGACCAGGAGACCGGCGGCAAGAGCGAATGACCACTCATCCAATCATGTTCCTGGGCGTGTCCTGACGATTTGGGATCAACTTCCAGACCCTTTTCCGATCATGGTCGTGCGGTCCTGCGATTGGAGCCCGGTGGGAGCCTCCCTATGAAACCGCGCCGGCGCGGCTCAAGCGAGTCCAGGAGTCCGCCGGACCCGCGAAGGCATCGAAGAGAAACCTGACGACTTGAGTCGTTGATGGCCCGTAACTCCCGCCTCCGGACTCTCCTGGGATTCTTGGGTCAACCTCGGACCGGGTCCGGGTGTAGTTTGAGCAGGACGAGGGTCGGGCGGCGAGGTCTGTCCAGAGCGACCTCGCCGGCCCGGCTTCAGTGCCTGTGGCCCCCGTTGACGGGGTAGAACATCATGCAGCACATCACGCTCACCGGCTCCATCCATGGCGGTCCCCTGCGCGCCAAGCTCCTTCCCGGAACCCACTACCTGGGGCGCAGCAACACCTGCGACATCCACCTCGACGATCCCGCCGTGTCCCGGCGCCACGCCCTGCTCCAGGTCAAGGACGACGGCATCTTCCTCAGGGATCTGGGGAGCCGGAACGGAACGCTGCTCAACGAACGACGGGTGCAGGGGGAGTTCCGGGTCGCCCCCCAGGACATCATCCGTATCGGTCCGCTGGCCCTGACCGTGCTCACCGACGAAACCGAGAATCTGGCCTTCGCCGACGACACGACCCGGTCGCGCTACAAGGTGTCCACCGATTCCGCCGGCGCCACCGCGCCCCCCCGGAGCCGTCGCGTCCTGCAGGCCCTGTTCGATCTGGGCCGGATGCTGAGCCGTCGCATGGACCTGGACGAGGTGTACATGACCGCGATCGACGTCCTGGAGCGTGCCTTGCCGTCGCGGCGGGTCCT
>Ga0307424_1000312_pt1 | contig 25601 bp, 20 predicted proteins | sample SalMarWE160320MG_FD_202157 | JGI IMG/M metagenome (GOLD analysis project Ga0307424, IMG submission 202157) | Salt marsh sediment microbial communities from the Plum Island Ecosystem LTER, Massachusetts, United States - WE1603-20 | ecosystem: Environmental > Aquatic > Marine > Intertidal zone >... | reverse complement strand
CCGACCGATCCTCTGACACCTGGAACGCCAGGAGCCGGAGCTCGGGGCGGGAGAGGGTGGCCCGCCACGCCTCGATGCCGTCCATCGCCTCGGCGGCGAGCGTTGCGGCGGCGTCGGTGTTCCCCTTTTTAGCCTCGATCTCGGCCAGCCGCAGACGGTAGTAGTACGCCCAGTCGGGTTGGCCTCTCGCCGGATCCATCCGCCAGGCGGTCTCCACACGCCGCAGGGCCGACGAAAGGAGCGCCTCGGCCGCGTCGAGACGGCCCCGCTTCAGCGCCAGGACCCCACGGTGGTAGGCCAGGCCCTGCAGCCGACCCTCCATCCCCGCGTCCTCCGCGGCGACCCGGGCCGAATCCAGCTGTCGTTCCGCCTCGTCCCAACTTCCCTCCGCCATGGCGGCGTGGGCCAGGCCGATCCGCGCCGTCACCACGCCGACGGCGAATCCCAGGGGCTCCAGGGTCTCCACCGCATGGGCGTAGGCGGCGCGCGCCGCCTGGGGGTCACCCCCGGCGAGGGCGATGTCGCCCACGGCGCCGGCCAGCGAGCCCTGGCCATAGCGGTCTCCCTGGGCCGCGAACAGCGCCGCGGCGCTGTCGGCGTGGGCCGCGCCGGTCCGCGTGTCGCCCAAGGCGAGGTCGATGAAGGCGAGGTTCGCGTAGGCCCAGGCCCGAGGGGAATCGGCGTGGGAGATCCTCGCGGCGTCCAGCGCCTCCTCGAGGTCCTTGCGGGCCTCCTCTAGGGATCCCACGGAGCGCAGCATGAAGCCGCGCCATTGGAGGGCGACGGCGAGCCCGGCGTAGTCCCGCAACCGCCGCCGGAGGTCGGCGGCGGCGCCCATGTCCGCGACCGCTCCCGAAATGTCCCCGGTTCGGGCGCGATCCGAGGCGCGTGACCCGAGGCACGCGCTCTGCAGCCTGCGCTCGCCCGCCTCCTCCGCCAGGCGTGCCCCCCTGTCGGCGTCATCGGCGGCCGGACGGCTGCTCAAGACCGCGACCTCGGCCCGCCCGCAGTAGTAGAGGGCGCCGAGGAAGGGGTCGTCACCGAGGAAGGGAGCGGCCTCGGCGAAAAGCGCCTCCGCGGCCCCCGGGCCCACCGTGCGAGCGCGGGTCAGGCCCAGGAGAAGCAGCGTCTCCGTGCCGGTCTTCTCGTCCCCGATCCGACGTGCCTCCTGCAGGGCCGTCTCCAGCAGCCGCTCGGCCTGCGGGAGCGTCCCCCTGGAGCGCGCGACCTGCGCGAGGCCGAGTCGCGCCCGCAGGGAGACGGCATCGGGCGCAGCTCCGGGCGCCGGGAGGAGCAGCGTCAACAGGCTGTCCGCGGCGTCGAGATCGTACGTCAGGTGGGCGATCGTCCCCAGCCCGAGCAGCGCCGAGCGGTCACCTCGGCGGGCGGCCTCCTGCCAACGGCGTCGAAGCGCGGGCACGCTGTCCCCCTCCACAGCCGCCGCGGCATGGCGGACGGTGGCTCTGGGCGCTTCGGGCACCCGGACCTGGAGGCCGACGACACCGGCCAGGAGGAGCGGTAGCAGCACCCTCCCACATACCAGCGCGGACGAGCCCCAGGCAAGGGGCGCGGAGCGCGCTCCGGTCCTCCTAGGAGCGCGAGGACCGCTCGCGCACGTGGTCGAGGAGGAACGCCACCTGGTCCGGATCGGTGTGGGGATGGAGGACGTGGCCGAGGTTGAAGATGTGCGCCGCGGCGCCCGCCCCCTCGCGCAGGACGTCGTCCGCGGCGGCGGCCAGCTCGGCCCGGGAGGCGAAGAGCGCAGCGGGATCCAGGTTGCCCTGCACGACGACGTCCTGGCCCAGCGAGCGAACGGCCGCGGACAGCGGAATCGTCCAGTCGAGGCCGACCACGTCGGCGCCGACCTCGCGGATCGCGGGCAGCAGCGTGGCCGCTCCGTTCGCGTAGTAGACGATCGGCCGATCGACCCGGGCACGGACCGCCTCCACCAGATCCACGAGCACGGGGAGCAGGAAACGCCGGTAGATGGGCGGCGCGAGCAATCCCACCCAGGAGTCGAAGAGCATCAGGACGTCGGCGCCCGCCCGCGCCTGGGCGACCAGGTAGCGGGCCATCGACCGGCCCAGAAGGTCGAGCAGCTCGGCGCCCAGGTCGGGCATCGCCCGCAGGAAGCCACGTGCCTCCGCGAAGTCCTTCGAGCCTCCTCCCTCCACGAGGTGGCAGAACAGCGTAAAGGGCGCGGCGGCGAAGCCGATCAGCGCCGCGTCCTCGCGCAGCTCCGCCCGTACCAGGCGCAGGGTCTCGAGCACGAACGGCACCCCCTCGTCGGGATGGAGCTCGTGGAGTGCTGCGACCTGCGTCCTCGTGCGGATCGGCGCGCCCAGCACCGGCTCGGGGTCGAAGTCGACGGAGACGCCCATCCCTTCGAGGGGCGCGAGCATGTCGGCGAACAGGATGGCGGCGTCCAGCGGATACCGCTGCATGGGCTGGAGCGCGATCTGCGCGGCGAGCTCCGGCGTCCTGGTCGCCGTGAGGAAATCGACGCGCTCGCGCACGGCCCGGTACTCCGGCAGGTAACGCCCCGCCTGCCGCATGATCCAGACGGGTGTGCGGCCGTTGCGCTCGCCGCGGCACGCGCGCTCGAGCAGCGTCGGAGCGTCAGCCACGCGGGAACCCCGGCGCGCGCATGACGGCCTCGGCGGCCTCCAGCGTCTGCTCCACGTCCGCAGAGGTGTGTGCCCGGGACCAGAACCACGCCTCGAACGGGCTCGGCGGCAGGTGGATGCCGCGATCGAGCAGGCCGTGGAAGAGCGCCGTGAAGCGCTCGCGCGACGAGGCCGAGGCGGTGGCCCAGTCCACGACCGGCCGCTCGGAGAAGAAGAGCGAGCCCATCGCGCCCACCCGGTTCCAGCGCAGGGCGACGCCCAGTCGGTGCGCGATGTCCCCGAATCCCTCGTCGAACATCCGGCCGAGTGACTCGAGGTGATCGTAGACGCCCGGCTTCTCCTCGAGGTAGCGCAGCGTGGCCAGCCCGGCCGCCACCGCGAGGGGGTTGCCCGACAGCGTGCCCGCCTGGTAGACGGGACCGTCGGGCGCGATGCGCCGCATGAGGTCTGCTCGACCGCCGTAGGCGCCCACGGGAAGCCCACCGCCGATGACCTTCCCCAGCGTGGTGAGGTCCGGGACGATGCCGAAGCGTTCCTGCGCGCCTCCGGGTGCGACGCGGAAGCCCGTCATGACCTCGTCGAACACGAGGAGCGCGCCGTCCTCGCGGCAGAGTGACTGCAGTCCCTCGAGGAACCCGTCGACCGGCGGGACGCAGCCCATGTTCCCGGCGACCGGCTCCACGAAGACCGCCGCGATCTCTCCGGGGTGCGCCGCGAAGAGGGCACGCACGGAGTCGACGTCGTTGTATTCCGCGACCAGCGTGTCCGCGGCGGTCCCGGGCGTCACGCCCGGGCTCGACGGAACGCCCAGGGTGGCCGCCCCCGAGCCGGCCTCGACGAGGAAGGCGTCCCCGTGGCCGTGATAGCCGCCCCGGAACTTCACCATGCGGTCGCGCCGGGTCGCGGCGCGGGCGAGCCGCAACGCGCTCATCGTCGCCTCGGTCCCCGAGTTCACCATGCGCACCATGGCGATGCCGGGCACCCGGGCGACGATCGCCTCCGCCAGCTCCACTTCGCCCTCGGTCGGCGCGCCGAACGAGGTGCCACGTGAGAGCGCCTCCGCGAGGGCGTGCAGGACCCTGGGGTGGCCGTGGCCGAGGAGCATCACGCCCCAGGAGCCGATGTAGTCGAGAAGGCGATTGCCGTCCGCGTCCTCCAGGAACGCGCCGTGGGCGGCGTGGATGAAGCGGGGCGTGCCGCCCACGCCCGTGAAGGCCCGCACCGGGCTGTTGACGCCGCCGGGCATCACGCCACGCGCCCGCTCGGCGAGACGCTCGGCGACCTCGACGCGTCGACGCGCGGCGGCGTTTCTCATCGTGTCGGAGGTCTGCATGCGTTCCATTCCCATCGGCGGGATATGTGTTGCGCCGCCCGGCGGCTCCCCGTGCAGCAGGTTTCGGGCCAACGGAGCATCAGCCGTCGTCCCCGGGGCCCGCAGGCTCGGTCTCCCACGCGAAGTCCCGGAGGGAGCCGATGCCGAGCCCCTCCAGGAGCTCGGCGGCCGCGGCGGCACCGAGGGCGGAGGGCTCCGAGGCGGCGCCCGAGCGGCGGACCCGCACGATCCGGCGCGGGGTGACCACGGCCGCTCGCAGCACTACCTCGCCGGCGTCGATCCGTGCCAGGGCGCCGACGGGCGCCTGGCAGCCGGCCTGGAGGCGACGCAAACAGGCGCGCTCCGCGCTCACCTCCGCGTGGACGCGTGGGTCGTCCACCGCGGCCACGAGAGCGGCCGTGCGCTCGTCGTCCACGCGGATCTGGACGGCCAGCGCGCCCTGTCCCGCCGCCGGCAACATGACGTCCGGGTCGAGGATCTCGACGATGCGCTCCGCGAGCCCGAGGCGGCGGAGACCGGCGACCGCGAGCACGATCGCGTCCACGCGCCACTCGTCCACGGCGCGCACGCGTGTCGGCACGTTGCCGCGCTGGTCCTCCACCCGCAGGTCCGGGCGGGCGTGCGCCAGGAAGTTCTTCCGGCGCGGGCTGGACGTGGCCACGCGCGCTCCGGGTGGGAGCTCCGCGAGCCCGGGCCCCCGACTCACCAGCGCGTCTCGCGGGTCTTCGCGCGCGGTCACGGCTCCCAGTGCGAGCCCCTCCGGGAGCGTCGCTGCCAGATCCTTGCAGGAGTGCACGGCCACGTCGATGCGGCCGCCGAGGAGCGCGTCCTCGATCTCCTTCGTGAAGAACGCCTGACCCAGCTCGGGTCCCAACGGCACGTCCTGGATCCGGTCACCCGAGGTGCGGATCTCCACCAGCTCCACCGTAAGCCCCGGGTGGGCCTCCTCCAGCCGACGCGCCACCGCCGCCGCCTGCACGAGCGCCAGACGCGAGCCGCGCGTGCCGAGACGGAGCTTGCTCATGGCCCTCGGGCTCCCAACCGTCTCACGCGTCGCTCCTCAGCGCTTCTCGCCCAGCCAGCGCGCGGCGTCCAGCGCGTGGTAGGTCAGCACCATGTCGGCGCCGGCGCGCCGGAACGCCAGCAGCGTCTCGAGGACGACCGACCGCTCGTCGATCCAGCCCCGATCGGCCGCGGCCTTCACCATGCTGTACTCCCCGCTGACGTTGTACGCGGCGAGCGGATGGTGGGGGAACGCCTCCCGCGTCCGACGCACGATGTCCAGGTAGGCGAGACCCGGCTTGACCATCAGGATGTCGGCGCCTTCCTCGACGTCGACGGCGTGCTCGAGCATGGCCTCGCGGCCGTTGCCCGGATCCATCTGGTGGCTGCGCCGGTCCCCGAAGCGTGGTGCGCCGTCGGCGGCGTCCCGGAAGGGACCGTAGAACGACGACGCGTATTTGGCCGAATACGAGAGGATCGGCACGTCGTGGCGGCCGTCGGCGTCGAGCCCTTCGCGGATCGCCCGCACCTGTCCGTCCATCATCGCCGAGGGCGCGACGACGTCCGCGCCCGCGCGGGCGTGCGAGACCGCAGTGTCCCGCAGCCGGTCCAGCGTCGGGTCGTTGAGCACGGCCCCGGCGTCGTCGACGAGGCCGCAGTGACCGTGCTCGGTATACTCGCACAGGCACACGTCGGTGATCACCACGCCCCGGAATCCCCGGGAGCGCAGGGCGCGCACGGCCCGCTGCACGATGCCGTCCTCCGCGTCCGCGCCCGAGCCGCGGGCGTCCTTGTGCGCGGGGATGCCGAAGAGGAGCACGGCCCCGACCCCCGCGGCCTCCGCCTCCCCGGCCGGGCGGATGACCTCGTCCTCGGGCCACCGGAGGACACCCGGCATCGAGGGGATGGGGGTCGGCTCGGATTCGATCTCGGTGACGAAGAGGGGCAGGATCAGCTGACGGGGCTCGACGTGGTGCTCACGCACCAGCGCCCGCAGCGCGGGGGTCCGGCGGAGCCGGCGAAGTCGCGTGTTCACGGCTGGATCCAGGAGAGCGGTTCGACCTACGCCTGTTGAAAGCTCCCCCGGATCCGCCGTGCGCGAAGTCGGGAATCCCCCCTCACGAGGGATGGTGTTTCCCCCGACGCGCCTATTCGCCCCGTAGCGCGACCATCGGATCCAGCCTCGACGCCCGCCGCGCGGGCACGAAGTTCGCGAGGGCCGCGACGACCAGCAGCAGGGCGGTGACGGCGACGTACACCGCCGGCTCCCTGGGGCCCACCTCCACCAGGATCCCGGACACCAGCCCGCCGGCGGCGACGCTGGCCAGGAGCCCCACGCCCACGCCGGCGCCGACCAGGGTCATCCCCTGGCGGACCACCTGCGCGAGCACCTGCCCGTGCCGGGCGCCCACGGCCATGCGCACGCTGATCTCACGGGCGCGCTCGTTCACCGAATAGGAGATCACCCCGTACAGCCCCGCCACGGCCAGGAGGAGCGCGACCGCCGAGAACGTGCCGATGAGCCAGGATGCTGCGCGCCGCGTCCAGAGCGAGCGGTCCATCGACTCGGACATCGTGCGCACCGAAGCGAGGGGCAGCTCGGGGTCGAGGTCCGCGGTGACCCGGCGGGCGGCCGCCACGGCGTCGGCCGTGGGACCGTCGTACACCAACGCGATCTGCATGCTGGAAAGCGGGATCTGCCGCCACGGCTGGTAGACGCCAGGGCGCATGGGAGTGTCCACCCCGTAGTGCATCACGTCCCGGGTGACACCCACCACGGTGAGCCAGTCCTCCTCGTCGTCGGGGATCCCCGTACCCGGCGCGATGCGCCGGCCCACGGCGCCCTCGACGCCGCCCATGCGGGTGCGCGCGAACGTCTCGTTGACGAGGATCACGCCGGCCCCCTCCTCCCGCCCGTCGAACTCGTCGAAGCCCCGTCCGGCCAGGAGCTGCACGCCCATCGTCTCCAGGTAGCCGGGGGTGACCACCCGCTGCAGCACCACGGGGTTGGCGTCGTTCTCTCCCCGGGGGGCCTCGCCCTCCACCACGTAGAACCACCCCCAGTGGCCCGAAAGCGGCAGGCTGCTGGCCGCCGCGACGTGCTCCACGCCGGGCTCGGCCCGGAGGCGTTGGAGGTACGCTTGGAGGAACGCCTCCCGGCTGTCGGTGTCCGGGTAGCGGGCGGCCGGGAGGGAGATCGCGTATTCCGTGAGGCCGTCGACGCGGAATCCGGGGTCCACCCGGCCGAGACGCCAGACGTCCAGTGCGCTCAGGCCGCCCACCACCAGGAGCACGAGGGCGAGGGCCACCTCCCCCATGACGAGGAGGCCCATGCCGCGACGCCGGGCGCCCGACGCGGTGGTGCGCCCGACCCTGGCGGCGTGCGCTCCCCGGGCGCTGCGCAGGGCCGGTGTGAGGCCGAAGAGGAGGATCGCCGCCGCCGTGAGGCACAGCCCGAACCCGAAGACCCGGGCGTCCAGCTCGAAGGTGACCCACGGTGGGAAGCGGTCGGCCATGGCCCTCACCAACGCGCCCGAGCCCCACAGCCCGAGGACCGCGCCGGCCACCGCACCCAGGACGGCCAGCAGCGCGCTCTCCGTCAGGAGCTGCGACGCGATACGAACCCGCCCGGCCCCCAGCGCCAGGCGGACGGCCATCTCGTCCTCCCGGGAGAGGGAGCGGGCGTACATGAGCCCGGCGATGTTCGCGCAGGCGATGAGGAGCACGATGCCCACCGCGGCCAGCAGCAGGCCGGCGCCGAGGCGCACGTCGCCGAGGTAGCGGTCCCGCAGGGACGACATGACCGGCGACGTGATCCGGTTCACGTCTCGGGACTCGATCATCCCCTTGTGCACGGACGTGAGGTCGGCGACCGCCTGCTCCATCGTCACGCCCGGCCTCAGCCGCCCGACGCCGGTGAGGTACCATCCCCGGCTGCTCTCGACCTTCTCCTGGAGCGGCCTCCACACCTGGGCGTCGGCCACGAAGCGGGCTTCCGGCGGGAGCACGCCGATGATGTCGTAGGGCTCCCCGTCGAGGGAGATGCTGCTTCCCAGGACGGCGGGGTCGCGATCGAACTTCTGAGCCCAGAAGCCGTCGGTGAGGAGCACTACCTTGGGTCCGTCGGGCACGTCCTCGGCCTCCGTGAAGAAACGCCCCACCTCGGGCTCCAGGCGGAGGACGTCGTCCAGGTCGTGGGAGGCCGCCACGTAGGAGATCCGCTCCGCCGTGCCGCCCGACGCGAAGTTGGCACCCCCGCCGTCGTAGACGGCCATTGATTCGAAGCTGCGGTTGGACTCCCGCCACGCCGCGAAGTCGGGGTAGGCGATGCCCACGTACTCCAGGTTCCACTGGGGCGCAGTCTCGTCCAGGTCCACCAACTGGCCTGCGTCCTCGAAGGGGAGGGGGCGCAGAAAGAGGCCGTTGAAGATCCGGAAGACGGCCGCGTTGCCCGCGATGCCCACGGTCATGAGGAGGAGGATGAGCCCTGCATAGAGGGGCTCACGCAGGATCCTGCGCCAGGCGTAGCGGACATCGGCCATCATCTGGGACATGAGCTCTCCTCGAGCGACCCCCGTCGCCCTCGTCGACGTTTCCATGGCCAGGGACCCCCACTCACCCGCCGCACCCCGCACCGTGTCCCAGGTGACGGAAAGCCAGAACCGGGTGCCCGGTCGTCCCCGCTCGTCCTCCCACGCGGCCCGCACGTCCGTGAAGAGCCGCTCCATCTCCCGTCCCCGCGCCGTCCGGAACCCCTGCGGGAAGAGCCGCATCAAGGCCCGGTAGGCGCTCGTTCCCCGGTCGCGTCCCATGTCAGGACAGCTCCGCCTCCGCCGCCCGCACCCAGCGGGCGAGAAGGTCCGACTCCCGGCGCAGTCGCTCGCGCCCGGTCCGGGTCAGCGCGTAGTACTGGCGGCGCTCGTCGTCGGGTGCGTCCTCGGGCGCCGCCACCGACGCGATGAGCCCTTCCTCCTCGAGCGTGGCCAGCGACCGGTACAGCATGGCGGGCCAGAGCCGGATGCCCGCGTCGGTCCGCTCCAGCACCGCGCGCTGGATCCCGTACCCGTGCAGCGGAGCCCGGGCCAGGGCCAGGAGGATCTGGAACCACTGGGGCTTCATCGGGCTGGGAATCATGGCGCGCTCCACATGGTATCAACTGATATCAATATCAGATGATATCAAATAGGACAGGCGGTGTCGAGGGAAGGGTTGCAGGGCAGTCTCGTCGGGCTTGCTTGCCCGCCCGCCCACCCCGCATGTTCGCCGCCCATGGCCGACTATCCGAAGTACCGCTCACACTTCGTCCCGCGCACGCGGGACGGGTGGATCGCCACGGTGGCGTTTCTGGTGCTGTTCGCGATCGCGATGCCGCCCGTGACGCACACGCTGCTCAACCGCGTCTACCCGACGATCTTCGGGCTCCCGTTCCTGTACGCGGTCCTGCTGTTCGTCTACGTGGCCCTCATCGGCGTGCTGGTCTGGGCGCTCCGCCGGGGGGTCTGACGTGGAGCCCTGGGTCGTCTCCACGAGCCTCATCTTCGTCTACCTCATCGCGACCGTCGTCCTGGGCATCGTGGCCAACCGGCGCATGAGCGTCGACATGGAGGACTTCCTCCTGTACGGGCGCAAGGCCGGCTTCATCGTCCTCTACCTGACGGTGGTCGCGACCTTCCACTCGGCGTTCGCGTTCCTGGGTTCGGGGGGCTTCTTCTACACCCACGGCCTCGGCTTCTGGGCCGCGGGGACGTGGACGGTGCTGGTGGGCGCCATCACCTACGTGCTGGGTACGCGCATCTGGGCGCTGGGGAAGGCGTTCGGCTACATCACGCCGGCGGACATGCTCGCGGACTTCTACGAGTCCGAGAGCGTGCGGGTCGCTGTGGCCGTGGTGTCGGTGGTGTTCACGATCCTCTACATCCAGGTGCAGGCGCAGGGGCTCGGCTACATCATCAACGTCGCGTCCGGCGGGCGCATCTCCTTCCAGCTCGGCACGTTCATCCTGCTGGCCGTGGCAGCCGCCTACCTCATGGCAGGCGGCCTGCGCGCCGTCTACTGGACGGACGTGCTCCAGGGCATCTGGATGTACCTCGCGGTGTGGATCGGCGCCCTCGTGCTGTCCTACGAGCTGTTCGGCGGTCCGCTGGAGCTGTGGCACGCGGTGGAGGACGTACACCCCGAGCTGCTCACGCTCCCCGGCCCGCGGGGTTTCTTCACGCCGGGAATGTGGGTGGGGATGACGATCACGCTCTCCTTCGGGATCGTCTTCCAGCCCCACATGCTGATCCGGTACTACACGGCGGTGGACGGCAGGACGCTCAAGCTCCTGGGCGCCACGACGCCGATCTACCTGATGACGCTGTACATCCCGGCCGCGCTCGTGGGCCTCGGAGGCGCGGTGGCGCTTCCCGGCCTCGACGTGCCCGACACGATCTTCCCCGAGCTCCTCTTCCGCTACTCCCCCGCGTGGCTGACGGGCATCATCCTGGCCGGTGCGACCGCGGCGGCCATGTCCACCCTCGACTCGATCCTGCACGCGAACATGACGGTGCTGACCCGCGACGTGTACCAGCGCTACATCGCGCCGGAGCGATCGCAGGCGCACTACGTCTGGGTCGGGCGCATGATCGTCGTCGCCCTCCTCGCGGTGGGCTACGTCCTCTCGGTGAAGACGTTCGGTTTCCTGGTCACGTTGGTGACGCTGTCGGGTTCGGGGGCGCTGCAGCTCATGCCGGCCATCCTGGGCGTGTGCTTCCCCGGGGGGCGGGTGCTGACGAAGGACGGCGTGTTGGCCGGGCTGGGCGCGAGCATGGTGACGCTGTACGTGACGCTGGTGGTCACGCCCCATCCCCTCGGCATGCACGGCGGGATCTGGGCGCTCCTGGTGAACATGGTGGTGGCGGTAGCGGTGTCGGCGGTCACGCCGCGGCCGTCCGCGGAGACCGTGCGCCGGGTCCACGGCGAGGTGGAGCGCTTCGTGTACGGAACGGAGGAGTGAGCATGATGAAGGGTTTCCGAACGGTGTTCTGCGGGGCGATCCTCGCCCTCTTCCTGGCCTTCTCCACCGCCGGCGCGCAGCAGCCGCAGGCCGGCCCGCCGCAGGTCGGTCCTGCTCACGGCTCGCTGGTCGTGGTGGGGGGCAACATGCACGATCCCGCCATCTACCAGCGGTTCATCGAGCTGGCCGGCGGGCCCGACGCGCCCATCGTGATGATCCCGACGGCGGGCGGCGGGGAGGAGTACGACGACTTCTACGACGGGCTGGTCGCCTGGCGGGAGAACGGCGCCCGCAACCTGATCGTGCTGCACACCCTGGACCGCAAGGTGGCCGACAGCGAGGCGTTCGTGGCCCCCCTGAAGACGGCCCACGGCGTCTTCTTCTTCGGTGGTCGGCAGTGGCGGCTGGTGGACGCGTACGCCGGCACGCGCACGGAGACGGAGATCCGCAACGTGCTGGAGCGGGGCGGGGTGATCGGCGGCTCCTCGGCGGGCGCGTCCATCCAGGGCTCGTTCCTCGTCCGCGGGGACACGGAGAGCAACGAGATCATGATGGGCGACCACCAGGTCGGCTTCGGCTACCTGAGGAACGTCGGTATCGACCAGCACGTGCTGCGCCGCAACCGCCAGTTCGACCTGGTCGAAGTCGTGCAGGCGCACCCCGAGCTGCTGGGCATCGGCCTGGACGAGAACACCGCGATCGTCGTGCGGGGCGACATGGCCGAGGTCATCGGCGAGTCCTACATGCTCGTGTACGACAACCAGAAGACCACCGGGGACGGCGGGAAGTTCTACTTCGTCGCGCCGGGAGACCGGTTCAACCTCGCGACGCGCGAGGCCATGCGCCCCGCGCAGACGCTCCGTCCGGTCGCCGGTCCCCGGAAGAGTCCCTGGGGGGGAGGGCGGTGACACCGTGGCCTGCGGAGGGGCGCGTCGGCGCGTTGGCCGTCGCGCTCGCCTTCGCGGGCTGCGCCGACGGCCCGCCCGACCCGATCCCGATGGACGCCGAGGCGCACCGGGCCGCGGTCCAGGCGTTCGCCGACGCACGGGTCGCCGAGCTGTCGGCGCCCGATTCGTGGCTGTCGCTCATCGGGCTGCATTGGCTGTCGGAGGGAGAGAACACCGTCGGGTCGGCCTCCGACAACGACATCGTGCTTCCGGCGAAGGCAGAGCCGAGGGTCGGCACCGTCGTGGTGGAGGGCACCGATGTGCGCTGGAGGACTGCGCCGGGCGTGACGGTCACGCAGGGCGTGGACTCCACCTTGAACCTCGAAGCCGGCTCCGGCGCGTTCCCGCCGGACGTGTCGGGCGACCCGGCGGTCATGGAGGCGGACCTCACGAACAGCCCCGGGGAGGGGAAGTTCGTGGTGCTCCGCCACGGTGACCTCAACTGGATCGCGATCGAGCGCGGCGACCGGATGGCGCTGCGCCTGCGGGACAACGGCAGCGCGGCCTATGCCGCCTTCCAAGGGATCGACCGCTACCCCACCTCCGAGGCGTGGCGGGTCACGGCCCGGTGGGTCCCCCGCGACAAGACGGTGGCGGTCCCCAACGTCCTGGGGACCGTCGCCGAGGTGGCGTCGCCCGCGGCGCTGGAGTTCTGGCTCGACGGGCGGCGGATGACGCTGGACGTCCCCGGCTCGGAGGAGCACGGCCGCTACATGCTCGTCTTCGCGGACTCCACGAGCGGGCGCGAGACGTACGGCGGTGGCCGCTACCTGTGGATCGACGGCCCCGACGCCGAGGGACGCGTCGTGGTCGACTTCAACCTGGCGTACGACCCGCCGTGCGTATGGACGGAGTACGCCACCTGCCCACTTCCCACGAAGGACAACCGCCTCCCCGTCGCCGTGACGGCCGGGGAGAAGATCTGGGCACACTGACACGACTCGAGGTTCGAAGATGACCACCACGCGGCGCATCTCCTCCGCGCTCCTCCTCCTCGCCACCGCCGCGGCGGCGCCCGCCGTCGCCCAGGAGGCCAGGCCCTTCCTCTATCAGCCGGCTCCCACCCCCGACGGCTCCGAGATCGCGTTCGTCTCTTCGGGGGACATCTGGGTGGTGCCGGCGGCGGGCGGTGCGGCGCACCTCCTGGTGAGCCACGAGGCCGACGAGGCCCGTCCGCTCTACTCCCCCGACGGGACGCGGCTGGCCTTCGTCTCGGATCGGGACGGTGACGACGACGTCTACGTCCTCACGCTGGCCTCCGGCGAAGTGCGGCGGATCACGTGGGGGGACGGCGCCGAGGAGCTGGACGCCTGGTCTCCCGACGGCCGCTGGATCTACTTCGCCGACGGCCGCGGCGACCCCGATGCCAAGGCGGACGTGTGGCGCGTGTCGGCCGAGGGCGGGACTCCCATGCGCGTGCTGGCGGATCGCTTCACGCCCGAGTTCGACGCCTCGGTCTCCCCCGACGGTCGCACACTGGCCATCGCGGCGGTGGCCGGGATGGCGCAGTCCCAGTGGTGGCGCCACGGCCACGCCCACATCGACGAGTCCGAGATCTGGCTGGCCACGGTGGCCGACCCGCCGACCTACGGGAAGCTCTCGGAGAGCGGGTCCAAGAACGTCTGGCCCATGTGGTCGGCGGACGGAAGCCAGGTCGTGTACGTGTCCGACCGCTCCGGCTCCGAGAACCTCTGGATTCAGCCGGTGGAGGGTGGAGCGGCGCAGGCGCTGACCAGCTTCCGCGACGGCCGCGTCCTCTTCCCGACGATGTCCGCGGACGGAAGCACCGTGGCCTTCGAGCGGGACTTCGGCATCTGGCGGATGGACCTCCCCGACGGAACCGCCCAGCCGGTGGCGGTGACGCTGGACGGCGCGCCGCAGCGGACGGGCATCGAGCACCTGAGCCTGTCGAGCGACCTCGGCGACCTCGCGCTGTCGCCGGACGGGAAGAAGGTGGCCTTCACCGCGCGGGGAGAGGTGTTCGCCGCGTCGGCGAAGGACGGCGGGCAGGCCACGCGCGTCACACGCACGGTCGCGGAAGAGGGGGAGGTGACGTGGGCGCCGGACTCGAGGCGGATCGCCTACGCCTCGCGCAGGTCGGGAACCCCGAAGCTGTTCCTCTACGACTTCGGCAGCGGGGAGGAGCGGGCGCTGACCCGCGGCGACGGATCGGACGTGACGCCGCGCTTCTCACCCGACGGCGCGAAGCTCGCCTACGTGCGCGACGGCCGCGAGGTGCACGTCCTCGACGTGGCCTCGGGCGACGATCGGCGCGTCGCCGAAGGGCAGCTCACGGACGCGCCTTTCACGAGCCCGGAGCCCCTGGCCTGGTCGCCGGACGGGAAGTGGATCGCGTACTTCGCCACGGACGGGAACATGTTCACGAACGTGTGGGTCGTGCCGGCGTCGGGCGGCGAGGCGAGGCCGGTGAGCGAGCTGGCCAACTCCTTCGCCGGCTCGATGGCGTGGTCGAAGGACGGCAAGACGATCTACTTCGACACGCAGCAGCGGACGGAGAGCGGCGAGCTCGTCCGGGTCGACCTGGTGCCGCGCACGCCCACGTTCCGCGAGGACCGCTTCCAGGACCTCTTCCGGGAGGAGGAGCGGGGCGGCGGCGCGGACTCGGCGTCCGCGGGTGCGCAGGCCACCGACTCCACGACGAGGATCGTCTTCGAGGACGTCCACCGCCGCCTGGAGCTGCTGCCCACAGGCGTGGACGTCGGCCTCGTGGCGCTGAGCCCCGACGGCAAGACGCTGGTGTTCACCGCGTCGGCCGAAGGCCAGCAGAACCTGTACGCCTACAGCGTGGACCCCGCCCAGGAGGGGCCGCGGGTGACGCGGCAGCTCACCTCGACGCCGGGCTCCAAGAGCATCCCCCGCTTCACGTCCGACTCCAAGGAGGTCTACTTCCTCGACCGGGGACGCATCCACGCCGTCGAGGTCGCGTCGGGGAAGGACCGCACGGTGTCCGTCACCGCGGAGATGGACGTGGACTTCGACCGGGAGAAGGTCGAGGCCTTCGACGAGGGGTGGACGTGGCTGCGCGACGACTTCTACGACGCCAGCTACCACGGGGCGGACTGGCAGGCCGTGCGCCGGACCTTCGAGCCCTACATCCGGGGAGCGGGGACGCGCGCCGAGTACTCCCGGCTCATGAACATGATGGTGGGAGAGCTGAACGCCTCCCACCTGGGCCACGGCGTCCGGGGCCCCGACGGCCCGAGCACGGGGGAGCTGGGCCTGCGCTTCGACCGAGGGGCGTGGGAAGGGTCGGGCCGGCTGCACGTGACCGAGGTCGTGCACCTGGGACCCGCGCACGTCGCCGGCATCGAGCCGGGCGACTGGATCCTCGCCGTGGACGGCACCCCCGTCACCGCCGGGACCAACCTCGACCGGCTCCTCCAGGGGAAGGTGGGCGACAAGGTCCTGCTGCGCGTGGCCGACGACGCCTCGGGCGGGGGAGGCCACGACGTGAGCGTGCTCCCGATCACCTCCGGCCAGTTGCAGCAGCTCGCGTACCGCGACTGGGTGGAGGCCAACCGGGCTTACGTCGACAGCGTGAGCGGCGGCCGGCTGGGTTACGTGCACATGCGCGACATGGGGTGGGAATCCTACCGCCGCCTGGTCGAGGATCTGGACGCGGAGAACTTCGGGAAGGAGGGCGTCGTCATCGACATCCGCAACAACCACGGCGGCTTCGTCAACGCCTACGCCCTCGACGTTTTCTCCCGGCGCGGCTACCTGACGCTGGAGATCCGCGGCTATCCCGAGACCGCCGCCCGCAGCCTCCTGGGCCAGCGCGCACTGGAGAAGCCCACCGTCCTGGTCGTGAACCAGCACACCCTCTCGGACGGCGAGGACTTCACGGAGGGGTACCGCACCCTCGGCCTGGGCCAGGTCGTGGGCGTCCCGACCGCGGGGTGGATCATCTACACGTGGGGGGGGCAGCTCGTCGACGGATCTTCCTTCCGCATGCCGCGCTCGAAGGTGCGCGGGCACGACGGCGAGGTGATGGAGCGCAACCCGCGGCCGGTGGACGTGGAGGTGGTGCGGCCGATGGGCGAGAGCTACACCGGGCACGACAGCCAGCTGGACGCGGCCGTGCGTGTCCTGACGGCCGGACGCTGAGCGTGGCGCGCGAGCCGGGGGCCGTCCCCAGGAGACCGTCCGTCACCGATCCGGAGGCGCGGGCCCGCCAGCACGCGTACTGGCGCACGAACGTGCGCTACGTCGTGATCCTCCTGGTCGTCTGGTTCGTCGTGTCCTACGGGTGCGGGATCCTCCTGGTCGAGCCGCTCAACGCCTTGCGCTTTCCCGGCACGGGCTACCCCCTCGGCTTCTGGTTCGCCCAGCAGGGGAGCATCTACGTCTTCGTGGCGCTCATCTTCGTCTACGTCCGGCTCATGAACCGCCTGGACCGCGCGTACGAGCTGGACGAGGGGGATGACCGATGAACGTCCAGGCGTGGACGTTCCTGCTGGTGGCGGCGTCGTTCGCCCTCTACATCGGCATCGCGGTGTGGGCGCGGGCGGCCTCGACACGCGAGTTCTACGTGGCGGGCGGGGGTGTGTCCCCGCTGGCCAACGGGATGGCGACGGCGGCCGACTGGATGAGCGCCGCCTCCTTCATCTCCATGGCGGGCCTGATCTCGTTCATGGGCTACGACGGCTCCGTGTACCTCATGGGGTGGACGGGCGGATACGTGTTGCTCGCCCTGCTGCTCGCACCCTATCTGCGCAAGTACGGGGCCTTCACCGTGCCCGACTTCGTGGGGGACCGCTACTACTCGCAGACGGCGCGGGGCGTGGCGGTGGTGTGCGCGATTTTCGTGTCGTTCACCTACGTGGCGGGTCAGATGCGCGGCGTGGGCATCGTGTTCTCGCGCTTCCTCGAGGTGGACGTCGCCACCGGCGTCGTGATCGGGATGGCGATCGTGTTCTTCTATGCCGTCCTCGGCGGGATGAAGGGCATCACCTACACGCAGGTGGCGCAGTACTGCGTGCTGATCTTCGCGTACATGGTGCCGGCGATCTTCCTGTCGCTGCTCATCACGGGCCACGCGATCCCGCAGTTGGGCCTGGGTGGCGTGGACCAGGCCTCGGGATCGGTCCTGCTGGAGCGGCTGAACGGGCTGCACCGCGAGCTCGGCTTCGCCGAGTACACGTCGGGCACCAAGTCGACGCTGGACGTCTTCATGATCACGGCGGCCCTCATGGTGGGCACGGCGGGGCTGCCCCACGTGATCATCCGCTTCTACACGGTGCCGCGGGTGCGCGACGCGCGCGTGAGCGTCGGATGGGCGCTGGTGTTTATCGCGATCTTGTACACGACCGCGCCGGCCGTGGCGGTGTTCGCCCGCACGAACCTCCTGGCCAACGTCGCCGGCCGCCCCTACGCGGAGGTGCCGGAGTGGTTCCACAACTGGGAGGCGACGGGGCTGATCGACTTCGAGGACCGCAACGGCGACGGGCGCATCCAGTTCGTGGGGCCGGCGGCGCGGGACGAGACCGGCGCGCCCATCGAGAACGAGCTGCGCATCGACAACGACATCATGGTGCTGGCGAACCCCGAGATCGCGCGCCTCCCCGACTGGGTCGTGGGCCTGGTGGCCGCCGGCGGGCTGGCCGCCGCCCTGTCCACCGCGGCGGGGCTCCTCCTCGTCGTCTCCACTGCGGTCAGCCACGACCTCCTCAAGCGGGGGATCCGCCCCGACATCTCCGAGAAGGGCGAGCTGGTGGCCGCGCGCATTGCGGCGGGCGCCGCCGTGGTGGTGGCCGGATACCTTGGCGTCCATCCGCCGGGATACGTGGCCCAGGTGGTCGCGTTCGCCTTCGGCCTGGCCGCCTCGTCGTTCTTCCCGGCGATCATCCTCGGGATCTTCTCGAAGCGCACGACCCGTGAGGGCGCGATCCTCGGCATGGTTTCCGGGATCACGCTCACGGCGTGGTACATCGTCTGGTTCACCCTGGTGCACCCGGAGCTGAACGACGCCGGGCACTGGTGGCTCGGCATCTCGCCGCAGGGGATCGGCACGGTGGGGATGGTGCTCAACTTCGTCGTGACCGTGACGGTCTCGCGGTTCACGCCGGAGCCACCCCGCCACGTCCAGGTCCTCGTCGACCTGATCCGGGTGCCGCGGGGCGCCGGGGCGGCGCACGAGATCGACGCGTAGCGGCGCCAGAGGCCGTCACAGGAGCGCCGGCTCGCTCGTATCTCGATGCAGCGGCCCTGGGTACGCCCTCTCGCGCCCCGGACCGCCTCCGTGGACCCTGCAAATCTCCGGGGAGACGCGCCATGCCGACCCCTTCGAACACCCGACGCGGACGCCGCGGCGCTCTGCCCGCCGGCCTCCTCCTGCTCACCCTCGCCGCGTGCGGCGAGTCCCCCACGGGCCCCGGGCACGTGGACGAGATCACCGAGCTGCCGCGCCAGCTCACGGCCGGCGAGATCGAGGTCATCGGCGCGAGCAACCGCTTCGCGTTCGACCTCCTCCGCCTGGCCGGGGTGCCCGCGGTGGAGAACCTCTTCCTGTCGCCGGTGTCGGCCTCCATGGCGCTGGGGATGACCATGAACGGCACCGCCGGGGAGACCTTCTCCCAGATGCGCTCGGCGCTGGGCTTCGGAGACCTGTCCATCGAAGAGATCGACGCCTCCTACCGGAGCCTCATCGACCTCCTGCTCGGGCTCGATCCGACGGTGGAGATGGCCATCGGCAACTCGGTGTGGTCACGCTCCGGCTTCCCCGTGCGGCAGACGTTCCTCGACACGGTCAAGCAGTACTTCGATGCCGAGGCGGCCGAGCTCGATTTCTCCACGCCGGCGGCCCCGGACCGTATCAACCAGTGGGTGAGCGGTGCGACCGGGGGGAAGATCCAGGAGATCGTGCCGAAGCCGATCCCCGGCTACGTGGTCATGTACCTGATCAACGCGACCTACTTCAAGGGCACCTGGACCTGGCAGTTCGACCCGAAGGACACGCAGACCGCGCCCTTCCACCTCGCCGACGGCTCGACGGAGTCGATGAGGTTCATGAAGCTGGACGGCACGATGCCCTATCGGGTCACCGATCGGTACCAGGCGGTCGATCTCCCGTACGGCGGGAAGGCCTTCTCGATGACCGTCGTCCTGCCCGCGGCGGGCGTCGACCTCAGCGAGGTGGTCGCGTCGCTCGACGACGCGGCGTGGACCGACCTCACCGGTGGATTCCTGGGCACGAAGGGCACGCTCTGGCTCCCGCGCTTCCAGATGAGCTACGAGCGCGTGCTCAACGACGACCTGAAGGCGCTCGGCATGGTGGACGCCTTCGACGACGCCCTCGCCGATTTCTCGCCACTCTCCCCGGCGCAGGGACTCTTCATCAGCAACGTCCTGCAGAAGAGCTGGGTGGCGGTGGACGAGAAGGGGACCGAGGCGGCTGCCGCGACCTCCGTCGAGGTGGGGCTCACCTCCGCCGGCGGAGGATTCGCGATGCGGGTCGATCGCCCCTTCCTCTTCGTGCTGCGCGAGCGGCTGTCGGGGACGATCCTCTTCGTGGGAGAGATCGTGGCCCCGCCGGAAGCCTCCTGAGGTCGGATCGCGGGGCGTTGACCCCGGCGATTCGACCGCCCCCGGCGCACGTCACCGTCGACCTGCTGCCGTTCGGCCCATAGCTTGAGCCAGGGCCCGCTCTCGCCCCATCCCCCCGTGCTCGGCTGGGACCGGTCCAGGAGACTCGGCATCGATCACCCTCTCCGACATGGGCATGCGCATGGCTGGACGACGGTATGGGCACGGGGCCGCTGTCGCGGCGCTGCTGGCTCTGTGGGCATGCTCCGGTGGAGCGCCCGCAGACCAAGCGGTGCCCGGAGCTACGGCGTCCGCGTCGGACGTCGACACGCTTCCCGCTCCGTCGTCGTCCCTGGACACGGGCCCGCCCCCCGCCGCGCTGCATCCGCTGGAGGGGACTGAGTGGATCGTCGTGGCGCTGCCGGGAGCACCGCCACCCCCGCCGGGCGTGCGCGCGACGCTCGTTCTGGACCGCGAGGGGGCCGTCGTACAGGGCTCCACCGGATGCAACACGTTCGACGGATCTTGGCAGGTCGCCGGGACCCGACTCACGCTGGGACTCACGTCCATCACGGGCCGGCGCTGCGATGACGCCCTCGCCCGGTTGGAGACCGACTACGTGGAGGCGCTCAGGCGCACCGGGAGCTTCCGCCTGCGGGGCGACGTCCTGGAGTTGCTGGGAGAGGGCGGGGTCGTGGCCCGCCTCGAGCCTCGAAGCACCACTGGGGGTTGACGCATGGAACTGATCATTCGCAGGATGGCGGCCACCGCGCTGATGCCTTTGCCGGTATGCCTCCTGCTGGGCTTCGCCGGGTGGATCCTGTGGAGCCGCGGACAGCGGACGAAGGCCGGCCAGACGCTGGTCGCGCTGTCTCTCGTCCTCCTCACCGTTCTGGGGCTTCCGCCGGTCGGATCCGCACTCGCCGGGATGCTCGAACACGGACTGGTCCCGTTCCCGGGCGGCCCGGTGGACTACGTCGTCGTGCTCGGGAGCGGGCACGTCTCCGATCCGGAGCTGCCGGTGAGCTCCCGACTCTCGGAGGCCGGCCTCTACCGCCTCGTGGAGGGACTGCGCATCGCGCAGGCACAGCCGCAGAGCACGCTCGTCCTCTCCGGGTACGGCGGAGCCGATCCCCGTCCGAACGCGGAGGTCTACCGGGACGTGGCGATCAGCCTCGGCTTTCCGGTCGCGCGCATTGTGACGGAGGGGCGGCCCCACACGACCGCCGAGGAGGCCGAGCTGCTCGAGCCGCTGCTCCGGGGCCACCGCTTCGCGCTGGTGACCTCCGCCACCCACATGCCCCGGGCCGTCGCGCTCTTCCGCGCGCGCGACCTCGTGCCGGTTCCCGCTCCCACCGGATACCTGAGCGCCCGTGTACCGGGGATGCGGGTCTTGGACTTCGTTCCGGAAGCGAACGCACTCGAGCGCGCGCAGCGGGCATGGTACGAGGTCCTCAGCCGCCTGTGGGCGCACCTCAGAGGCGACCTCTAGGCCGGGGGGACACCACCCCCGGGCGGGCGTCAGGCACGCCGCCCGTTCCGCCGGACGACTCCCCGGCGCCTACCGCCCCAACTGGAGCCTGAAGACCGGCACGGCCAGTAGCCCGCCGAGGAAGGGCGCCGTGAGGTAGAGCCACAGGTTGGCGAGGGAGCCGCCCATGAACGCGCTCACCAGGATCGGTCCGGTCCCCACGGCCGGATTGAACGCACCCCCGGAGATCGGTCCGACGGTCCACACGCCGATGGCCACCGTGAAGCCGATGGCCAGCCCGTAGAACGAGTTGCCCTCGACGTCGGGATGCGTGGCCGTATTGAGGACCACGAGCACGAGCGCGAAGGTGTAGAGGAGCTCCGCGATGAACATGGCTCCGATGCCCACGCCGGGCCCCGGGGCGGGCGCGAACGCGGTGTCGGTCATCGCGATCACCACGATCGCCGCGAGCATCGAGCCGATCAGCTGTGCCGCCATGTAGGGGATCACGTCCGCCTTGTCCATCTTGCCGCGAAGGAATACGCCCAGGCTAACCGCCGGGTTGTAGTGCCCCCCCGATACGTGTCCGCCCATATAGACCATGACCATGAAGGTCGAGCCGATGGCCAGAGGACCGAAGGAGCTGCCGGAAACGGCGGCGAAGCCGACGGCGAGGACGAGGAAGAAGGTGCCGATCAGCTCGGTGAGGTAGCGATCCATGGAGCGGTTCCGACGCCGTGGGGTGGGGGCAGGTGCGGTGACGGTACGCCCCCGCGATCTTCCCAGGCAACCCCGGACGGCGGGGCACGCATCTACAGACGTAGTTGAACCTGGACTCCGGACGGATGCCTTTCGATGAGTAGTCGCCCCACGACCCCGATCTGCACGGCGCTCGCACTGGCCGTCTTCGCTCCCGCGCTGGTCGCACAGACGCCCCTCGGCAGCCCCGCTGCCAGGGTCGCCGACGACTTCGGCTCCATCCAGACCGTGCGCGAGCTTCCCGACGGACGCGTGCTGGTGGCGGACCCGCTGGGGAAGGCCCTGTACCTGGTGGACCTGACCGCCGGCACGCGCACGGTCGTCGGCTCCGAGGGGCAGGGACCCCAGGAGTACCGGCAGCCCGACGCGGTGTGGCCCCTGCCCGCCGACTCCACGCTCCTCGTCGACCTGGGCAACGCCCGCCTGGTGGCGCTGGGGCCGGACCTGACGTTCGGTCCGACGCGCCCCATCGCGCAGGGTGACTTCCAGCCCGGACAGCCACTGGTGCTCGCGATCCCCCAGGGCGTCGACGGCTCCGGGGCGATGTACTTCCGGTCGATGGGCGGAGGACTCGGTGGTGGAGACCTCCCCGACTCGGCCGACATCGTCCGGCTGCCGAGGGCCGGGGGGGCGGGCGTCCCGGTGGCTCGCTTCAAGGTGCAGGACCGCAAGATCGCCCGCTCCGGTGGGGCGGGGAACCAGAACGTCGCCATCGAGCCCATCCCCCTCTCTCCCGAAGATGCGTGGGGCGTGGCGCCGGACGGCTCGGTCGTGCTGGCGCGGGCGGGCGACTACCACGTCGAATGGATCGCGGCGGACGGCGCGGTGATCCGCGGTCCGGCGAACTCCTTCCGCTCGCTCGGCATCGGCACCGCCGAGAAGGAAGAGTACCTCGCCGACCAGGCCCGGGCCGGTGGGGGGATCGGCGTCCAGGTCCAGATCCAGGACGGCCGGCCGTCGATGTCCTTCCAGCGCGGGGGGGCCGGAAGCCAGGGGCGCGAGATCGACAGGTACACCTGGCCGGAGCGGATGCCGCCCATCTACGGGGGCCGCATCCCGGTCGATCCGAGCGGTCGTGCGTGGGTGCGCCGGCACGTGGAGGCGGGTGAGGCCAGCACCTACGACGTCTTCGACCGGAGGGGCCAACGGGTCGGCACGGTCACGCTGGGCCCCGGCAAGCGCGTCATCGGCTTCGGGAAGGGCGTCGTCTACGTCGTCGCGTACGACGAGTTCGACCTGAACTACCTCGAGCGATACGCGATGCCGTCGCTCTAGCCCGGATGCGCGACGCGGCCTCGTTCTACGCGCGCCTGGCGGGCGCCTACGAGCGGACGATCCGTCAGCTCGTGCCGCGCTACGACGAGATGCTGGCAGAGGTGCGGGCGGTGTTGATCCCGGCCGCGCCCTCGCGCGTCGTGGACGTCGGGTGCGGCCCGGGCGGCGTAGCCCGGTCGGTCCTGGAGGCACTTTCGGCGCGCAGCTCGCTGGTCGCGCTCGACACCTCCCACGCGATGGTCGAGCGGGCCAGGGAGGCACTGGCGCCTTTCGGCGGTCGGGCGCGCGTCGCGTGCGTCGACGCGCGGAGCTTCGATCCGGGCGGGCCGGTGGACGCGGTGTACTCCAACCTCGTCCTGCACAACCTGCCGTCCGCCGAGCGGGCGGCAGTGGTGGAGGCGATCGCCTCGTGGCTTCCGTCGGGCGGTCTGTTCGTGTGGGGCGAGTTCCTTCGTTTCGAGGACCCCGCCCAGCAGGCGGCGGTGGTGGCGTACCGCCGACGGTTCTCCCTCGACGCCGGATGCCCGCCGGACGTGATGGAGCGCAACTACGCGAAGGAAGCGGAAGACGACTTCCCGCCGACGGCGGAGGAGGTCCTCCGAGCCGGTCGGGCCGCCGGCTTCCACGCGGTCGATCTCGTGTGGGCACACGACGCGTTCGCGGTCTTCCGGCTGGTCCGCTGAGCCCGCGCGCCGATCAACGCACCGGGCCACCGGCGATGTAGACGGCCGAGAGCGCCTCCGTGGCGGACACGTCCCGCAGCGGATCGGCATCCAGGACCAGGAAGTCCGCCCAGCGGCCCGGCTCGAGCGTCCCCACGTCGGTCAGGCCCAGGCAGTCGGCCGCCACCCCGGTGGCGCTCCTCAGGATCTGCTCGGGCGACATCCCCGCCTCGGCCATCAGCCCCAGCTCCATGTGCTCGAAGTATCCCGGGAAACGCCCGGCGGGGCCGGAATCCGTCCCCATCGCGATGGGAATGCCGGCGTCCGAGAGCGTCTTCAGGTTCTTCTGCGCCTCGCGGAGCGCGACACGGTAGCGGGCCGCGGCGGAGCTCTCCGCCGTCTCGCGCATGAAGGAGGGGTCCGAGACCCGCTCGATCTCCCGGCGGTCGGCCCAGCGGAGGAAGAACGGGTCGTCGAAGAACGACGGGCGCTCCGCGTACACGAACGTCGACACCTCCCGAGCGAGGGTGGGGATGTAGCAGACCCCCGTGTCGCGCAGGAGCCCGACCAGCTCGGCGTCCACGTCGGCGTCACGCACCGAGTGCGCGATCAGGCCGGAGCCCAGGCGCAGCAGGCGCTTGGCGTCCGCCAGGTAGAAGAGGTGCGTGGCCACCCGCATCCCCCGAGCGCGCGCCTCGTCCATGACGGCCTGTACGACGGGCCACGGCATCTTCTCGGTCGTGCCCAGGTTGTCGTCGACGCGGATCTTGATCCAGTCCACGTCGACGTCGGCGTTGGCGTCCACAGCGGCCACGGCGTCGTGGATGGAGGTTCCTCCGATGACCGGCCCTGCGAAGTGGAGCCGCGCGCGCCGCAGCTCGGGACGGTTCTGGGTGAGCCGGACCGCCGCGGCTTCGGCGGGCTCGTCGCCCAGGCTGTTCACGGTCGTGACACCGTAGCGCGCGTAGAGGCGGAGGTCTCCCTCGATGCGCGTGGCGGCGTCCGCGGACTCGTCGGAGGCCCACCGCCCTGTGACGTGGCCGTGGGCGTTGATCAGCCCGGGAACCACCCAGTGTCCCGACAGGTCGACGACCGTCGCGCCGGCCGGCACCGCGGTGCGCCCCACCGAGCGGATGCGCCCGTCCTGCACGAGGATCGTGGCGCCGGGCAGGGGCGGGGCACCCGTGCCGTCCCACACCGTGGCGCCGGTGAACGCCACCGTCTGGGCACCCGCCGTGGCGGGCGTGAGGAGACACGCCGCGCCCAGGGCAGCGCCGCCGGCGAGGCGATGGAGGTGCACGTATGTCATGCGCGGACGGTAGGGGGCGGGCGGCGCGCGCGCCAGAAGGACGGCTGCTCCGGCCCCGCGCCCGAACCAACCGCGCTGTTGCGGGTGCGCGCGCGAGTCGCGATCCTGCCGGCCATGAGCCTCGTCGAAGAGCCCTGGGAGGAGCGCGTCTGAGCGCCGACGGTCCGTTCTCGTTCACGGGGGGATGGGCCGATCGCCTCCTGTCGACGGGCAAGGTGGCCGCTTCGGCGGCACACCTCGCGACGCGCCGGTTGCTGGGGCGGGAAGGGGACGAGGACGGCGCCATCGGCGAGGCGCTGGCCGCCGAGCTCGACCGCATGAAGGGGATGGCCATGAAGGTGGGCCAGATCCTCTCCTACTTCGACGGCGTCCTGCCCGAGGAGACGCACGCGGCGCTGCGCGTGCTGCAACGTGGGGTCACGACGCTGCCCTACGATCGCGTAGCGGAGCTGGTGGGGGAGGCCCTGGGCGCGCCTCCCGAGGAGCTTTTCGACGACTTCGGCCACGACCCGGTTGCGGGCGCGTCCATCGGGCAGGTGCACCGGGCGACGTACCGGGGGCGACGCGTCGCGGTCAAGGTGCAGTACCCCGGCATCGCGGGAGCGCTCGCGACGGACATGGCGCGTGTGCGCGCTCTCTCCCACCTGGCGTCGCTCGGGACGGCCGTGGACGGCCC
>Ga0307424_1000310_pt1 | contig 25723 bp, 19 predicted proteins | sample SalMarWE160320MG_FD_202157 | JGI IMG/M metagenome (GOLD analysis project Ga0307424, IMG submission 202157) | Salt marsh sediment microbial communities from the Plum Island Ecosystem LTER, Massachusetts, United States - WE1603-20 | ecosystem: Environmental > Aquatic > Marine > Intertidal zone >... | reverse complement strand
GGTGGCCGCAAGGGAACACTCCTGGATGACGCGGCCCGCGAAGGTGGCTGAATTTGCCATCACCCGCCCCTATATCGCTCTCGCGCCCATCCCTCACGCCAGGGATGTCCTGCGGCGTTTGGCTCAACAGTCTTGTTTGGAAACCGGGGCCCGCGCTTCCTTCCGCCGGGCCAGCGGGTGCTATAGTTCTGCTTCATGGCTAAGATTCGCGCAAACGCAGCCGAAACCCTCCCCCCGGAGAACGCCGAGGCCGACGACATGGCGCCGCTGCCCTTGTCGCAGCGCGCGATGCGCCGGCGCCCGCCCGGGTATCTCGACGCGCTCAACCCGGAACAGCGGGAGGCGGTGGAGACGCTGGATGGGCCGCTGCTCGTGCTGGCCGGCGCCGGCACCGGCAAGACGCGCGTGCTCACCACCCGCATCGCCCATATCTTGAACCAAGGCCGGGCCCGGCCGGGACAGATCCTCGCCGTCACCTTCACCAACAAGGCGGCGCGTGAAATGAAGGCGCGGGTCAGCGGCCTGATTGGCGGCGTGGTGGAGGGCATGCCATGGCTCGGCACGTTCCACGCCATCGGCGTGAAGATCCTGCGCCGCCATGCAGAGCTTGTGGACCTGAAGCCGTCCTTCACGGTGCTCGACACCGACGACCAGATCAGACTCATCAAGCAACTGCTGCAAGCGGAGAACGTCGACGAGAAGCGCTGGCCGGCGCGGTTGCTCGCCGCCATGATCGACGGCTGGAAAAATCGGGGGCTCGTGCCGAAGCGCGTGCCCGACGGCGAAAGCTTCGCCTTCGCCAACGGCAAAGCGCGCGACCTCTACGCAGCTTATCAGCGCCGCCTGAAAGAGCTGAACGCCGCCGACTTCGGCGACCTTCTGCTGGAGAACCTGCGCCTGTTCCAGGAGCATCCGGACGTGCTGGAAAAGTACCAGCAGCGCTTTCTCTACATGCTGGTGGACGAGTACCAGGACTCGAACGTCGCCCAATATCTGTGGCTGCGTCTCTTGGCACAGGGCACCAACAATATTTGCTGCGTCGGCGACGACGACCAGTCGATCTACGGCTGGCGCGGCGCCGAGGTGGACAACATCCTGCGCTTCGAGACCGACTTCCCGGGCGCCAAGATCATCCGCCTGGAACGCAACTACCGCTCGACCGGCCACATCCTTGGCGCGGCGTCGGGGCTCATCGCCCACAATCAGGGGCGGCTCGGCAAGACCCTGCACACCACTGACGACGACGGCGAGAAGGTCGTGGTCGAGGGCTGCTGGGACGACGAGGAAGAGGCGCGCGTCATCGGCGAGGATATCGAGCAGCTTCAGCGCCAGGGGCACACGCTGAACGAAATCGCCATTCTGGTACGGGCCAGCTTCCAGATGCGCGCCTTCGAAGACCGCTTCATCACGCTCGGGCTCGACTATCGCGTGATCGGCGGCCCGCGCTTCTACGAGCGCCAGGAGATCCGCGACGCCACGGCCTATTTCGAGGTGACTCTGAACCCGGCCAACGATCTCAAGTTCGAGCGCATCGTCAATGTGCCGCGGCGCGGCTTGGGCGAAGCGACGCTGAAATCGCTGCATCAGCTGGCGCGCGCCAACGGCGTGCCCTTGACGCAAGCGGCGCGGCTCATCGTCGAGACCGAGGAGCTCAAACCGAAGCCGCGCAAAGCGCTCGCCGACCTCATCGCCGCATTCGACCGCTGGCGGTCGCTGATCGACACCATGCGTCACACTGAGCTTGCCGAGCTGATCTTGGATGAGTCCGGCTATACCGCCATGTGGCAGGCCGACCGCTCGCAGCAAGCGCAAGGGCGGCTGGAGAACCTGAAAGAGCTAATCCGCTTCATGGAGGAGTTCGACACGCTGGCGGGCTTCATGGAGCACGTGTCGCTGGTCATGGACGCCGCCACGGAGGAAGGCTCCGACCGGGTCAACTTGATGACATTGCACTCGGCCAAGGGGCTGGAGTTCGACACAGTATTCTTGCCCGGCTGGGACGAAGGGCTCCTCCCCCATCAGCGGAGCCTCGACGATGCCGGCCGCTCAGGGCTCGAAGAAGAGCGGCGGCTCGCGCATGTCGGTCTCACGCGCGCGCGCAAAGGCGCCAAAATCACGTTCGCCCAGAACCGGCGCAATCACGGCATGTGGCAGACGGCCCTGCCCTCGCGCTTCATCGACGAGCTGCCGATCGACCATGTGGAGGTTGCCGAGGACAAAGGCACGCGCGGCTACGGGCCGAGCCGGTTCGACACCGCGGAGAATCTTTTCGCGTCCGGGTTCTACGAGACGCCGGGCTGGCAACGGGCGCAACGCAACCGGCCGCGCGGCGGCGGCACGGCGCCGCGCCGCGAGCCGCTCACCATCGAGGGCACGCTGGTCGCCGCGAGCACCGCTGAGGGTTCGGGCGTCGATATCGGCGAGCGCATCTTCCACCAGAAGTTCGGCTATGGCCGCGTGGCCTCAATTGACGGCAACAAGCTCACCGTCGATTTCGAGAAGGCCGGGCGCAAGAAGGTGGTCGACACCTTCGTCGAGCGGGTGTGACGTATCTCCCATGTGGCTCTTCGGCTACGGCTCATTGATGTGGGACGGCTGGGAGGAACGCTTCGGCTGTCTCAAGCGCATGCCGGCCGACCTCGAGGGCCACGCCCGCATCTTCAACAAGAAGTCTCTGGAGCGCTGGGGGACCCGTGAGAAGCCCGGCCTGACCCTGAATCTGACTCGTTCGGGCGCGTGCCATGGCGTGGCCTTCGCCTTCGACGAGGCGGCGCGGTCGGAGATCGAGGACTATCTCACCCATCGCGAGACCTGCGCAGCGACAGAAGTTCCTCTCCAGCTGCCCGATGCAAGCGAGGTCGCCGCGCTCACCTATATCTATGACGGCCCGCGGCTCATCGACGAAGGCGTCTCGCTCGAGGCGCAGGCGGCGATGATCCTGGAAGCCGAAGGCCACGCTGGATCGAGCTTCGATTACATCAAGGGCGTGCGCGCGCATCTCGCAGCGCTCGGCGTGAACGATCCGGAGGTCGAGGCTCTTTGGGAGGCGGTGGAGGCGCTAAGGATTCGGTAACCACGATCTTCTCGCTGCCTTTCCAAGGCGAACAAACGGGGTACATTGGTCCCGTTCTGTTCTCAGAGGGAAATAGAGGGAGTTTTGATCATGCGTCTCGCCGTAATGGGTCTTTTCGTCGCCATCTCGTTCATCCCCTTCGCCATGCTGCAGTATCCGGAGCTGGCGGTGCAGTACGCCGCGCTGGGAAGCGCCTAATGGGGCGCCGCCAAGCGGTGTTTGGCGGACTCTTGGCGGACCGAGGGGCCTCCTCTAAGTTTCCGCGCCATGGAATCGGGGCCCCAAAACACATCGCCCACCTATCGCGTCAGCGTCGAGGCGGAACCGCCGGCAGCGGGTCGCATCGCGCGCGCGCTCGACGAGGCCGAGGAACCACAAGCGCTTTCCGTGAGCTATTTCGATCTGGGGAATGCGCGTTTCGAAGTGTCCGCGCTCTATGGAGAAGCGCCGCCAGAAGACGCGCTCATGGCCCTGATCGACAAGGCGGCGGAAGGCGACGCGGTCACGCCGCTCAGCATCGAGGAGATGGCGCCTGTCGATTGGGTGACCGTATCGCAAGGTCAACGCGGACCGGTGCGCGCCGGCCGTTTTCTCATCCATGGCAGCCATGACCGGAATAGCGTTCCCCGCAACCGATTCACCATCGAGATCGACGCGGACCAGGCCTTCGGCACGGCGCATCACGCGAGCACGCGCGGTTGCCTCCTGGCTCTCGACGCCCTGGTCAAGCGCGGCCGCCCGGACCTGGTGCTCGACCTCGGCACCGGCACCGGCATTTTGGCGATCGCCGCTGCCCGCGCCTTCGACCGGCCGGTGGTGGCGACCGATACCGACCCTGTGGCCGTCGCCATCGCCAAGGGCAATGCGCGCAAGGCCGGGGTCGTGCAGCAGGTCCATGTGCTTCAGGCGGACGGCTTCGGCCATGGCGCGCTCCGCCGCCTCAAGCCGGACCTGATCTTGGCCAACATCCTGGCGCAGCCGCTCTACAACCTGGCCCCGGCCATGGCGAGATCTCTGCAACCCGGTGGGTTTGCCATCCTGTCTGGGCTGACTTGGGACCAGGCGCCGGCCCTTACGGCGCGCTATCGCAGCCAAGGCTTCGTCCTGGAAAAGCGAATCATTCTCGATGGATGGGCGACGCTGATACTAGGGCGTCGCAGCGCAAGCATTTTGTCTGATTGATCGCGAGCAACGCTTCGGCTTACAAATCCCGCCATGTATCAGAGTTTCGATGAGGTCAGCGCCCCGGCGGCAAGCGACGACCGGGTCCAGGCGTTACTGCGGGAGCTCAAGTCGCGGCGACTTAAGGGCTTCCTCGTTCCCCATAGCGATCACCACCAAAACGAGTTCCTGCCCCCCTCGGAAGAGCGGCTGGCATGGCTCACAGGCTTCACCGGCTCGGCGGGCGTCGCCATTGTCACCGACAAGGGCTCGGCGCTGTTCGTGGACGGCCGCTACATCCTGCAAGCGCCGAAACAGGTCGACACCAGCATCTTCGAGGTGCTGCAAGTCCCCGAGGCGAAGCCGTCGAGCTGGCTCAAGGAGACGCTCGTGCGTGGCAACGCCGTAGGCTACGACCCGGCATTCCACACCATCAAGGAGATCGAGCGGCTCACCAAGACGTTGAGCGCGGCAGGCATCAAGCTGACGCCGGTGCCGGAGAACCCGATCGACAAGCTGTGGGCCGAAGGGCGGCCGAAGCCTTCCGCAGCCCCGATCGTCCCGCATCCGCTTGAATTCGCCGGCCGCGGCGCGGGCGAGAAGATCGCGCAAGTGCAGGCGAAGCTCGCAGAGAGCGCGCAGGACGCCGTCCTTCTGACCGCGCCCGATTCCATCTGCTGGCTGTTCAACATTCGCGGCGGTGACATCAAGCACACGCCCGTGGCATTGGCCTTCGCCGTCGTGCCGGCCTCAGGCCGCCCCACCCTCTACATCGATCCGGTAAAGGTCGGCGACACTGTGCGCAATGCGTTGCGCCCCTACGTCGACATCGCCAAGCCGGAAGAGCTCGACGCGAAGCTGAAGGCGCTGGCCGCCGAAAAGGCGAAGGTCCGGCTCGATCCCGACTCCGCATCGATGCGCTTTGCGCGGATCCTCGAAGCGGACGGGGTCAAGTTCATCCCCGGCGACGATCCCTGCCACCTGCCGAAGGCGATCAAGACCAGTGCAGAGATTGCCGGGGCGCGCGCGGCGCATGTGCGCGACGCCGTGGCCATGGCGCGCTTCCTCGCCTGGATCGACGAGGTGTCGGAGTCCGGCCGCATCGACGAGGTGTCGGCTGCCATGAAGCTCGAAGATTTCCGCCGCGAGTCCGGACAGCTGAAGGATATCAGCTTCGATACGATCTCGGCGTCAGGGCCCCATGGCGCCTTCACCCACTACCGGCCGATGAACGACTCCAAGCGCGTTCTCGACAAGAACTCGCTCTATCTCATCGACTCCGGGGGCCAGTACGTGGACGGCACCACGGACATCACCCGCACGGTCGCCGTGGGCAAGCCGACAGCGGAGATGAAGCGCCATTACGGGATGGTGCTGAAGGCCCATATCGCCATCGCCACGGCGCGTTTCCCCAAAGGTACACGCGGCCAGGACCTCGACCCTTTCGCGCGGCGCCCTCTCTGGGAGGCCGGGCTCGACTTCGATCACGGCACCGGTCACGGCGTCGGCAGCTATCTCTCGGTGCATGAGGGGCCGCAGCGTCTGTCGCGGCTCGGCACGGTGGTGCTCAAGCCCGGCATGATCTTGTCGAACGAGCCGGGCTATTACCGCGAAGGAAAATACGGCATCCGGTTGGAGAACCTGGTCCTGGTCACGCCGCCCGAGAAAATCGAAGGCGGCGAGCGGGAGATGATGGGCTTCGAGACGCTGACGCTGGTGCCGTTCGACCGCCGGCTCATCGATCCGAAGCAGCTCGAGCGTTCCGAACTCGCCTGGCTCAACGCCTATCACGCGCAAGTTCGCCGGGAGATCGAGCCCCTGCTCCTCAGCGACGACAGGCCTTGGCTGCGCCACGCCACGGCGCCGATCGGCTAGGTCACTCGACCAGCTTCAGCCACTCGTCCTCGGTAAGCACCTCAACGCCTAAGTCCTTGGCATTCTTCAGCTTCGATCCGGCTCCGGGACCCGCCACCACGTAGTCCGTGTTCTTCGAGACCGAGCCCGCCACCTTGGCGCCGAGGCGTTCGGCGCGGGCCTTGGCCTCCGAGCGGGTCATGTGCTCGAGCGTGCCGGTGAACACCACGGTCTTGCCGGAGACAGGCGAGGTTTGCTCGACGGCTTCGAGCTCTTGCGGCGCCACCTGGTCAAGCAGCTCCTTGACCACCTCGACGTTGTGCGGCTCGGCGAAGAAGTCGGCGACCGCCGCGGCGACCGTGGGGCCAATACCCTCGATATTGTCGAGCTCGGCGAAGGCCTCGCCCTGCCGGTCCTCGCCCGCCGCGCGCATGGCTTTTAGGAAGTTCTCCGTCGTGCCGTAGTTGCGGGCGAGCAGCCGCGCGGTGATCTCGCCCACATGGCGGATGCCCAGCGCGTAGATGAAGCGGTCGAGCTTGACGTTGCGGCGCGCCTCGATGGCCGCGAACAGATTCTGCGCCGAGAGCTCTCCCCACCCTTCCCGTTCGGCAAGCTTGGACTCCCGCGTCTTGTCAGTCTCGGCCAGCGTGAAGATGTCGGGCGGCGATTGGATGATCTCGTCGTCGTAGAGCTCCTGAATGCGCTTCTCGCCGAGTCCCTCGATGTCGAAGGCGTTGCGCGAGACGAAATGCTTAAGCCGCTCGACGCGCTGGGCCGGACAGATGAGACCGCCGGTGCAACGGCGGACCGCATCCTCCTTGCCGGTATTGGGATTGATCTCGCGCGAGGCATGGCTGCCGCAGGCCGGGCAGACATCGGGAAAGACGAATCGTTTCGCGTTCTTAGGGCGCTTGTCTTTAACCGGGCCGAGAATCTGCGGGATGACGTCGCCGGCGCGCTGCACGATGACCGTGTCCCCGATGCGCACGTCCTTCCGCGCGATCTCGTCCTCGTTGTGGAGGGTCGCGTTCTGCACCACGACGCCGCCGACCGTGACCGGCTCGAGCTTGGCCACAGGGGTCAGCGCGCCGGTGCGGCCGACCTGGATATCAATGTCCTTGAGGACCGTGGTCGCCTTCTCGGCGGGAAATTTGTGGGCTATGGCGAAGCGCGGCGAGCGGGACACGTAACCGAGCCGCTCCTGGAGATCGAGCCGGTCGAGCTTGTAGACGATGCCGTCGATGTCGTAGTCGAGGCCTGCCCGCCCCTGTTCGATATCGCGATAGGTCTCCAGCATCTCATCGACCGAGCTCGTGAGCTTGGCGAGCGGATTTAGGGGGAAGCCCCAGTCCTCCATGGCACGGTAGACGCCCCACTGGGTCTTGGCCGGCAGCGCGGCTACCTCGCCCCAGCCATAAGCGAAGAAGCGCAACGGCCGCGACGCGGTGATGGCCGAGTCGAGCTGGCGCAGAGAGCCGGCGGCGGCGTTACGCGGATTGGCGAACAGGCGCTCGCCCCGCTCGGCTTGGCCTTCATTGAGCCTTTGAAAGGCCGCGCGGCTCATATAGATCTCGCCGCGCACCTCGAACGGGTCGGGAAAACCGCGGGTCTTGATCGTCTTGGGGATGTCTCGGATGGTGCGGACATTGGCCGTGACGTTCTCGCCCTCATAGCCGTCGCCCCGGGTTGCGCCTTGAACGAGGCGCCCCTGCTCGTAGCGCAGCGTGATGGACAGCCCATCGATCTTGGGCTCCGTGGTGAAGGCCAATTCGGCGTCAGCATCGAGGCCGAGGAAGCGGCGCACGCGCTCAATGAAGTCCCGCACCCCTTCATCGTCGAACACATTGCCGAGCGAAAGCATGGGCACGCGGTGGACGACCTTGCCGAAGGCCTCGACCGGCGCCGCACCCACTTTCAGCGACGGGCTGTCGTTGCGAACGAGATGGGGGAAGCGGGCTTCGATGGCCTCGTTGCGGGCACGCAAGGCGTCGTACTCGGCGTCCGAAACCTCAGGCTCGTCTCGCCGGTAATAGAGCTCGTCGTGATGGGCAATCTCGGCTGCGAGGCGCGCGAGCTCATCCGTGGCTTCCACCTCGGTCAGGGCCTCGACCGGCTTCGCCGCGAGCGGCGCCTGATCCTTTTTCGTTTTCGTCTTACTCATAGTTTCAAAACGTTATGCCGAGCGGCTCATGAGCCGGTCAGCGGCCGCGCGTGCCTCGTCGGTGATGGTCTGGCCGGCGAGCATGCGGGCAATCTCCTCGCGGCGATGCGCCCCTTCGAGCACGGCGACACGGGTCGCCATGGTCTCGCCCTCGGGCCCGGCAATCGCCTCCTTGGCAATCATCATGTGGCCGTGGGCGAGGGCCGCCACTTGCGGCGCATGCGTTACGGCCAAGACCTGGACGCGGGCCGCGAGCCCCGACAGACGCTCGCCGACGGCAGCGGCGGTCGCGCCACCGACGCCGGAATCCGCCTCATCGAAAATGAGGGTGGGTGCCGAGCCGCGGGCCGCGAGGACCACTTTCAGCGCGAGGATGAACCGGGCCAGCTCGCCGCCGGAGGCGACTTTCATCAGCGGGCCAGGCTCGGTGCCGGGATTGGTGGCGACCCAGAAGGCGATGCGGTCGATGCCGGACGGTCCACCTTCGGCCAGCTCCACAGTGTCTATATGGGTGATAAAGCGCGCTTTTTCCAGCTTGAGCGGCGCCAGCTCCTGGGCGACTTCGGCGTCGAGCCGCTTGGCTGCTTTCTGACGGGCCTTGCTCAAGGCAAGTGCGGCCGTCTCGTAAGCTTCGCGGGCGGCTTCCGCCGCCTTGGCAAGCTCAACGGCCCGGCCTTCGCTGGTGTCGAGGGCGGCAAGCTCGGCCTCCAGCCGCTCGGCGAGCGCCGGAAGATCATTGACCTGAACCCTGTGCTTGCGGGCGAGCGCGCGTAAGCCAAACAGCCGCTCCTCGGCGCGTTCCAGATCGCTCGGCTCGAACGCGGTCGCCGCCAGGGCCTCCTCGAGCTTGTCGCGGGCGGCGTCGGTTTCGGCCAGCACCCGCTCCAGGGCCTCCGCAACTTGGGTGAGGATGGCGCCACCGGTGGCCGCCTGGCGCTCGATGCGGCGGAGCGCCGAGGCAAGCCGGGCGCCGGCCGTCCCCTCCCCTTGAAGCGCGTCCAGCGCCTCGTTGAGCTCGCCCGCGATCTTCTCCGCGTTCATCATCAGCTGGCGGCGCGCGGCCAAGGCCTCCTCCTCGCCGGGCTCGGGGTTCAGATCTCGAAGCTCCTCGAGCGCGTGGGCCACATAGTCGGCATTGGCACGGGTGGCGGCGATCTCGCTCTCGTGGCGGGCTCGGGCGGCATCCGCCTCCTGCCAGGCCTCATAGGCCTCGGCGACACGGCTCGCGTCCGCCGTCAGGCCGCCAAAAGCGTCGACCAGGTCGCGGTGGCCGCTCGGGTCGATCAAGGCCCGCTCGTCATGCTGGCCGTGGATTTCGACCAGCGCCTGGCCTACCTGCCGCAAGAGCTGCACGCTGACGCTCGTGTCGTTGATGAAGGCGCGGCTCCTGCCGTCCACGCCTTGCACGCGGCGCAGGATCAGAATGTCTTCGACGGGAAGGCTATTCGAGGCCAAGAGCGCGAGCACCGGGTGGTCGGAAGCAAGCTCGAAGGTCGCCGTCACCTGGCCTTGCTCGGCGCCACGGCGCACCAGCGAGGCATCGCCGCGGGCGCCGATGGCGAGCGAGAAGGCATCGAGCAGGATCGACTTGCCGGCGCCGGTCTCGCCGGTCAGCGCTGAAAGACCCTGGCCGAACTGAAGGTCGAGCTTGTCGATCAGAACGATGTCGCGGATCGACAGAGCGGCTAACATGGCGCGCGCGTCAGGCTTGCCCGTCGCCCTTCCACGTCTTGGTGATCCAAGACCCCTCGTGCTCCTGCGGCTGGAGGCCCTGCTTTCCTAAGAGACTGTAGGCGTGCTTGTACCACTTGCTGTTCGGAAAGTTGTGGCCGAGCACGGCGGCGGCCGTCTGGGCCTCGGGAACGATACCTAAGGCCATATAAGCCTCGGTCAAACGCATCAAGGCCTCTTCGACTTGCGCGGTGGTCTGGTAGTCGGTGACGACGGTGCGGAAGCGGTTGATGGCCGCGAGGTAATTGTTGTGGCGCAGGTAATAGCGGCCGACTTGCATCTCGCTTGCCGCGATGAGGTCGAGCAAGACACGCGTCCGGTTCGCCGCTTCAGGCGCGTAGCGCGAGTTGGGGTAGCGCTGGAGCAATGTCTGGTACGCCTTGAGAGAGCGGCGGGCATAGGTTTGGTCGCGCTTCGGATCGAGGATCTGGTCGTAATAGGACATCCCGATGATGTTCTGGGCGAGATCCGACTCTTTCGTGCCAGGGTGAAGCGTCAGGTAGCGGTCGGCGGCGGAGACCGCATCGTCATACTTGCCAGCCTTGTAGTAAGCGTAGGCCGACATGACGATGGCGCGACGCGCTTCCTGCGAATAGGGGTGGTTGATGTCCACCTGCTCGTATTCCCGGGCCGCGTCTGCGTATTTGCCCTTGTCGGCGAGCTTCTCGGCCTTGCTGTACGTGACATTGGGCGGATCGTTGTCCTCCGCGAGATTCGGCTTGTCGCTGCCGAACAGGGAGCCGCAACCGGCAAGGAGGCTCGCCGCCAGGATGGCGGCAATGGCGGCAGTCAGGGACCGCGCGGGCGCCCTCGGCCCAGGCTCTCTCGGCGCGATACGCGGTTTAACCGGACCGGACATGCTACCCCTCAAAGATCGCCCCATCCGCGCCGAATCCCCGCCTTTTGGCCATCTCGCGCAGACTGAATAGCACCCAACGTGCGGATTATGGTGTTTTTTTGCCCATGCCGCCTCGGGGCGCGTGCGACATCCCCGCAACCGAGCGCATAGGCTTGGCCGATATCCTATAGGCCTGCCCCAGGCCGAAGCGATTTTTTCGAGGGCTTCGCCTAGCTCCGGTCGGCGGCGAAATTCGCAGCGGCAAGGCGGTGGCTGAGCTCGGCATGGCGGACCTCGCGGTAACGCGGGGCTTCGACCATGGTCCAAGCGTCGGAGTCGGCGAACAGCGTCTTGAGCACCAGAGCATTCAGCCGATGGCCGCCCCGGCGGGAGCGGAAGGCGCCGAGAATGGGGGCACCGGCAAGGGCGAGATCGCCGACCGCATCGAGCGCCTTGTGGCGTACGAACTCGTCGGCATAACGCAGGCCCTCACGGTTGATGATGCGGTCATCGCCAATGGCCACCGTGTTCTCAAGCGAGGCGCCGAGCGCCAGACCGGCCGCCCACAGCCGCTCCACGTCATTCATGAAGCCAAAGGTCCGGGCGCGGGCGATCTCCCGGCGGAACGAGCCGGGATTTACGTCCATCGCGATCTTCTGCGAGCCGATCAGCTTCGCTTCGAAGTCGATCTCAATGTCCAGACGGAAACCGTTATGGGGGATCAGCTCACCTACGGCGCCGCCATCCTCGACACAGACGGGCTTCAGCACTTTCAGGAAGCGGCGGGGCGTATCGAGCTCAGTAAGGCCGACCTCATCGATCGCCTCAACGAACGGGGCAGCACTACCGTCCATGATCGGAACTTCGGCCGAGTCGATTTCGATGAGCGCATTGTCGACACCGAGGCCGCGCAGAGCCGCGAGCACGTGCTCCACGGTCGCGACAGAGGCCCCATTGCCATCCCCAAGCATGGTGCAGAGGGTGACGCCCGTGACCCACTGATGGTCGGCCGCGATCTCGATCCCGTCCGCGTCGCCGTTGGAAATCAGGAAGCGTAGTCCGGTATCGCCATCGGCCGGACAAAGTGTGATGGAAACTGGCGCTCCGCTGTGGACCCCGGTTCCCGTCAGTGAAATCTCGCTGGCAAGCGTAGTTTGGCGTGCCCCTACGAAACCCTTCATGGCCCCCAATGGCCCCCGCGCCGTCTTCTGGTTCCCTACTCAGCCCGGAGAGAACCCCGAGCCCCCCATTGATCAGCGCTCCTTGGCACTTTCACTCGGACCCTGTAGCCCTCGCTGTGCCTTTTTGGCTCCGCTAATCAACCTCTCAGGAACCATAACCTTGGGCCTGGGGGGCGACAAATCACGGTTTCTTTCAATGTATTACGGGCCTAGTGTCCCCCTAACCGCTTGATCTATATCATTTTTCTTGGCTTGGGGTGGCGTCGGCCAGGCGGCATCGTTAACGCCTGGCCGCACCTTAGTTCGCCCGCCGGCGCAGAAATGCGGGAATCTCCAGGTCATCCTCGGCAAACGATTCTGCCGGCCCGGCGCCGACCTCAGCGTTGGCACGCCGTGGCTGAGCCTCGACCCGCTTCGGCGCCGGGGCAGCCACCGCCTCGCGGGGCCGCTCGATTCGAACGCCCCTGGGAGCGGGGGTCTCGGCCCGAGGCATCTCAGGCGCCGCCCGCCGCTGACCAAACTCGGGCTCGACCTTCGATGATGGCATCTCAGCATCCTCATCATCCTTGCGGCCGCGGCCGACATTGGCGAGCCGCTCGAGGAAGCCTACCTTGCGCTTCTGGGCAGCAAGACCGACAGCCGCCTCGCCGCCGGCCTGGGCCTTGATGGCATTCTGCGCGACGATGGGAAGCTCCTCCATGCTCGGCATGCGCCGCACCGGCCGCTTGATGGCAGCAGGCGGAGCCGGCTGGAAGTTACGCTGAGGCGCGGCCGGCTTGGCTTGTGCCGGCGTGCGCGGCAGAGCGATGCCGGTCGCTTGGGCAGGCCGCTTCTCGATCGTCACGTTGCCTGGAGCGCGCCAGACGGGCTGCTCCTGGGGCGTGTCGTTGGCGGGGGGAACCACAAGGCTCTCATCCAGATCGACCGGCGGTTCCTCGGGGCCAGCGCTCGGCAGCGTGGCAAGGCCCGCCAGACGCTCGGTCAACCGGCCCCTCTCAGGCTGCTGGGAAGCCGATACCGCTTCAGCTGGCGCATGCTCCGTAGAGGACAAAGGCAGTCCAATGCCGGTCGCCACGACCGACACGCGGATGATGCCGTCGAGCTCGTCGTCATAGGTGGCGCCGACAATGATGTTGGCTTCCTCGTCGGCCTCGGTCCGGATACGGCTCGCCGCCTCGTCCACCTCATAGAGCGTGAGATCGCTGCCGCCCGTGATCGAGACGAGAAGCCCGCTTGCTCCCTTCATCGATACGTCGTCGAGCAGCGGGTTGGAGATCGCCGCCTCGGCGGCGTCGATGGCGCGCCGGTCACCGCTCGCCTCTCCGGTGCCCATCATCGCCTTGCCCATGCCGGCCATGATGGTGCGGACATCGGCGAAGTCGAGATTGATGAGGCCTTCCTTCACCATCAAGTCGGTGATGCAGGACACGCCGGCGCGCAGCACGTCGTCGGCCATTCCGAAGGCGTCGGTGAACGTCGTCTTCTCGTTGGCGACCCGGAAAAGGTTCTGGTTCGGAATGATGAGCAGCGTGTCGACGTATTTCTGCAGCTCCTCAATACCGGCCTCGGCCGCGCGGAACCGCCGCGAGCCTTCGAATTGGAACGGCTTGGTGACGACGCCGACAGTGAGGATGCCCTCCTCGCGCGAGGCGCGGGCAATGACGGGCGCCGCGCCCGTGCCGGTGCCACCGCCCATGCCGGCGGTGATAAAGGTCATGTGGCAGCCCACGAGATGGGCCTTGATGTCGGCCATCGCCTCCTCGGCAGCAGCCGCGCCGATCTCGGGCTTGGAGCCAGCGCCCAGGCCCTCGGTGACGTTGTTGCCCATCTGGATACGCCGCTCGGCGCTCGAGCTCATGAGCGCTTGCGCGTCGGTGTTGGCGACGACGAACTCCACGCCCTTCAGGCCGCAAGTGATCATGTTGTTGACGGCGTTGCCGCCGGCGCCACCCACACCGAACACGGTAATGCGCGGCTTGAGCTCGGTCAGATCTGGAACTCTGAGGTTAATAGTCATGGTGGCTTCCAATCCTTGCGATTGTCCCTTGCTACGGCCTCGGCTGGCGCTCCCGCATGCGCGCCGGCTTGAAGCCTTTAAAAGTTCTCCATGATCCACTCGCCAACCTTGGCGAAGTAGCCTGTCCCCGTACGCAAGAACCGTTGCTCGGTGCGGGCACCGAGTTTTTCGTCGCCGCGCGCCCAGTGCAGGAGAAGACCGATCGCAGCGGAGAAATCCGGCGCGGCGGCCACGGGCGGCAAACCATTCATGGCGCGCGGGCGGCCAAGCCGCGCCGGACGTCCAAACATGTTCGAGGCGAGCTCCGGCAAGCCGGTGAGCTGGCTGCCACCGCCGGTCAGCACCAAGTGCTGGGCGACCTCGGCGGGAAAGCCGCTCTCGGCGAGCCGGCGGCGCATCAGGTCGAGGATTTCCTCGACGCGAGGCCGGATGATGCAGGCAAGCTGCGCCTTGGTGATCTGATTGAGGCTTCCGTGCGACATGCCGGCGACCGACGGGTAGGTGATGATCTCGCGCTCGTCGGAGAGCGTGGCAAAGGCGCTGCCATGAAGCGTCTTCAGGCGCTCCGCATGCTCGATGGGCGCGGCGAGCGTGCGGGCGATGTCAGTGGTGATGCCGTTGCCGCCGAGCGCGATGGCATCGGTGTGGATGAAGTGGCCGTCGGCGATGACGGAGAGCGTCGTGGTGCCGGCGCCGAAATCGATGCAAGCCACGCCGAGATTGGCCTCGTCGGCCGTGATGACCGAGAGCGCACTCGAATAAGGTGCGGCGACGAGGCTGGCAACGCCGAGATGGCAACGCTCAACGCACAGCATGAGATTGCGCATGGCAACCTCGTCGGCGGTTACGGTATGGAGGTCCACCGCCAAGCGCTCCCCGCACATACCGTGCGGCTCGCTGATGCCGCCATTCTCGTCGAGGTGATAGCTGATGGGCAGCGCATGCAGAACGGCGCGGCGATCACGGGCGGCGTATTGGCGGCCGCCGGCGAGCAAGCGTTGCATGTCGTCCTCACGCACGGCGCCGGACGGCAACGCAACGCTCGCGGAAAAGCTCTCGCTCTTGAGGCGCCCGGCGGTGACGGAGACATGCACGTCCTCGACCATCACGCCAGCCATGCGCTCCGCCGCATCGACTGCGGCGCGGATGCAATGCTCGGCGCTGTCGAGATGGGTAACCATGCCGGCCTTCAGGCCCTCAGCGCGGGTGTGGTCGAAGCCCAGCACCTCGAACTGCACGGCGTCGCCCTTGCCCTCGAACCAGTCGGGCGCGGCCGAGGTCTTGCCGATCAGGCAGCAGACCTTGCTGGTGCCGATGTCGAGCGCGGCCACGATGCGCTGGCGCTTGCTTCTGATTGTTGTTGTGTAAGCCATCCCCCGTGACCTCGTCCTACGTCTTGCCTTTAGGCGTCGCGCCGGTGCTCGCGGTGGGCACATCGGCGGGCGCGACCGTGGCGGGCGGCGCTGCGTCGGCCGTCTCGTGAAAACGCACAGTGATGCGATCGAGCAAGCGCAAATCGACGGCAGCGATGTCTCTCTCGAGCACGCCGTGCTCGGCCTCGAGCTTGGTCAGAGACTTAAGCGCCACGTCGAGGTTGTCGTCGGGCAGCATGATCTCGAGGCCGGAGCGGAACTTCAGAGTCCAACGCCGGTCACCCACTCTGAGCGCCGCCAGCATCTTCCGCTTCAAGTTGCCGTAGGGCTTGAGTGCCGCGTAGAGCGCCGCCGCATGCTTGGCAGCCCCCTCGCCGACGACCAGCGGCAAATTCGGATAGGCTTGCGGCAGGGCCGGTGCGAGCACCACGCCTTGGTTGTCGACCACGTAAGTCTTGCCCTTGTTTTGCCAGACCGCATATGGGGTCCGCTCCTCGATGACCACTTGCAGGGTCGAGGGCAGGAGCCGCATCACTTGCGCGTGCCGGATCCACGGCACGGACTCGAGCCGCTGCTTGGCGGCATCCGTGTCGAAGGTCAGCATCATCGTGTCCGGACCGGCGCCAAGCGCCGCGGTGATATCGGCGTCCGTCGTGTTCTGCTGGCCTTCGACGGTGACCCGCTTCACGCCGAAGCCAACGGCAACGGCAAGGCGTTCGACCCCCGTGGCCGCGGTATTGAGCAGCAGGCCAGTCTGGCCGCCGATGACGGCGCCATAGGCGACGGCGCTTACAAGGAAGAGCAGGCTGAAAAGCAACCATTTGCCGCGCATGCGGTCGCGGCTCGCACGTCCCAAGCGTATGCTTCGCGGCTTGCGCCTGATCAAGTCGCGCGTGCCTGTGAGGACCGGCAGGTTACGGGAAGGCTGACGCGGCGCGGCGATGCCGCGCGCGAGCAGGGCCTGTTGTGACCCCCTTCCCTTAGCGTGACCCCTTGCCGGGCCTAGCGATTGCACGACGCGTCCTCCACGATCCAGCGGACCAGCTCACCGAACGAGCGGCCGCCATAGGCAGCGAGCTCGGGCACCAGTGACGTCGACGTCATGCCAGGCTGGGTATTGACCTCAAGGCAGATCAGTTCCCCCGTGCCTTCTGGCCGGTCGTCGAATCGGAAGTCCGATCGGCTGACCCCGCGGCAGCCCAGTGCCCTATGAGCCGCCACCGACAGCTTCTGTACCAATTGGTAAACATTTGGTTTAAGCGGCGCCGGGAGCACATGAATTGAGCCGCCGGGGGCGTATTTCGACTCGTAGTCGTAGAAGGAAAGTCCTTCTGCCGGGCGGATTTCGATGACGCCGAGGGCCTCGTCGCCCATGACCGCGCAGGTGAGCTCCCGTCCCGGAATGAAGCGCTCGATCATGAGCTCCTCGCCCAGCGCCCAGTCGGAGGCGGTCAGTTCCTGGGGTGGATTAGCCTGGTCTTCACGGACGATGTAGACGCCGACGCTCGAGCCTTCCGCCGGCGGCTTGATCACATAAGGCGGCGGCATGACGTGAGCCTTGGCCGCCTCGGCCCGCAACACCACGCGGCTCTCGGCTACGGGGATGCCCGCCTCACGCATGATCGCCTTGGCACGCTCTTTATGCATGGCGAGCGCCGAGGCGAGCACGCCCGAATGGGTATAAGGGATGCCCATGGTCTCGAGCAGGCCCTGGATGCAGCCATCCTCCCCATAGCGGCCGTGGAGAGCATTGAAGCAGACATCCGGCTTGATCTTGGCAAGGTCCGCGGCCACGTCGCGGCCGACATCGATCTTGGTGACCTTGTAGCTTTCGCCTTCGAGCGCTTCGGCGCACGCCGCGCCCGAACGCAGCGAGACCTCACGCTCAGTCGAGAGCCCTCCCATCAGCACGGCCACGTGCTTTTGCTTATCCGTCATGCGAAGCCCCCGTCAGTTGTTGGCGTGGAGGAACCGCCCAGTCCGTGCCGGGCGAGGCAAATCATCGTGTGTGGAGGTTACTGGATTACCCGCTTTAGCAGGTCAATGGGGCTAGGCCGGGATGCCGAGGCGCTTGATTTCCCACTCAAGCTCGACACCGCTCGTCTGCTTCACCCGCGCGCGCACGGTCTCGCCCAGAGTCTCGATGTCGGCCGCCGTGGCGTTGCCCTCATTGATGAGGAAGTTGCAGTGCATCTCCGAGACTTTGGCGTCGCCGACGCTCAAACCCCGGCAGCCGGCGGCATCGATGAGCTGCCAGGACTTGTGGCCCGGCGGGTTCTTGAAGGTCGAACCGCCGGTGCGGCTCTTGATGGGTTGCACCTCCTCGCGATAGGCGGCGATCTCGTCCATCTCGGCCAAGATCTTGGCCGGGTCGCCGGGCTCGCCCTGGAACAGGGCCTCGGTGAAGATGAAATCCTCCGGCGCGCCGCAATGGCGGTAGCTGTAATGGAGGTCGGCCACAGGCAGGACGTGGATATTGCCGTGGCGGTCAACGGCGCGGGCCTCGACCAGCGCCTCGCAAGTCTCCTTACCATGCGCGCCACCATTCATGCGCAGCGCTCCGCCGACGCTGCCCGGAATGCCGCGATAGAAGGAAAGGCCGCTGATGCCGGCATCGGCGGCGGCGCGGGCCACCTTAACGTCAGGCACCGCAGTACCGGCGCGGAGCCGCCCGCCTTCTTCGATCTTGATCTCGCCGAAGCCGCGGCCGAGCCTGATGACAACGCCCTCGATACCACCGTCGCGCACCAGCAGGTTCGAACCGAGGCCGATGTTCGTGACGGGAATGTCCGCCGGCAGGTGCTTCAGGAAGTAGGCGAGGTCCGCCTCGTCGGCGGGCGAGTAGAGCACCTCCGCCGGACCGCCGACCCGGAACCAGGTGTATTCCTTGAGGGGCGCTTCCGCCGCAAGCCGACCACGAAGCTCGGGCAGGTTCGCCGTCAGCTGCGCCACAAGCCGGCCGCCGTTCACGCCGTCCCTCCGTGCTGCTCGAGGCGGCGAGGAAGCGCATTGATCCAATCGGTGATGGTGCCCGCACCCAAGCCCACCACGAGGTCGCCCGTCTGGGCGATGGATGCGATCGTCGCCGTCAAGGATTCCTCGTCGTCGACGGTGAGCACGTGGGGATGGCCGTGGCGGCGCAAGCCTGAGACAAGCTCATCGCGGTCGATCCCGGGGATCGGCGCCTCGCCCGCAGAATAGACCGGCGTGATCACAACTGTGTCGGCATCATCGAGGCAGGCGGAGAACTCGTTGAACAAAGCTTGCAGGCGCGTGTAGCGGTGGGGCTGCATCACCGCGATGATGCGCCCATTGCCGGCCATGCGCGCGCCACGCAACACCGATGCGATCTCGACGGGATGGTGGGCGTAATCATCGTAGATGGCAACGCCCTGCCATTCGCCGGCGCGGGTGAAGCGTCGCTTCACCCCCGAGAAAGCGCCCAAGGTGGCACGGATCACATCGTCGCCGACGCCGGCTTCCGTGGCCACGGCAAGCGCCGCGAGCGCGTTCAGCGCGTTGTAGTGTCCAAGAATCGGCACCGTGAGATCGGTCAGCTTGCGCGCGCCGCCCTTGACCGCGTGGCCGAGATCGGCATCGAAGGTGATGCTGTTATGATCGGGACGCACATTGGAAAGCTTGATGTCGGCATCCCGCGCCACGCCATAGGTCAGCGTATGCCGGCCGTTGGCTGCGCCGCCGAGCTGCGCCACAAGCCCGCGCACCACAGGATGATCGATGCAGGCGACAACGAGACCGTAGAACGGAATCGCATCAATGAACTGGGCGAAGGCCTGGTGCAGCGCCTCCTCGGACTCCCAAAAGTCCATGTGCTCGGGATCGATATTGGTAATCACACCGATCTGGGTCGGGAGCTTCACGAAGGTGCCGTCGGACTCGTCGGCCTCTACGACCATCCACTCGCCCTTGCCGATCCTGGCGTTCGTGCCCCACGCGTTGAGGATGCCGCCGGCCATCACCGTGGGATCCAGTCCGCCGCCGTACAACAAGTCGGCAATCATCGAGGTCGTGGTGGTCTTGCCGTGGGTTCCGGTGATGGACACGGTGGCGCACGGGCGCATCAGCTCGGCCAGCATCTCGGCCCGGCGGATCACCGGGATGCCGCGCTCCTTGGCGGCCTCGAATTCCGGATTGCCGGCCTTCACCGCGCTGGAAATGACGAGATAGTCCGCGTCTGCGATGTTTCCTGGATTGTGGCCGATAAGGCAGGGAATGCCGTGGCCACGGAGGAACTCGAGGCTGGCGCTCTCTTTCAGGTCACTGCCTTGCACGCGATAGCCGCGGGTGTGCATCACCTCGGCGATGGCACTCATACCGATGCCGCCAATGCCCACGATGTGGAACAGACCTGCGGTCTCCGGTGGGGGCAAGTGCATGTTTGACGCCTACTCTTCTACTCTTCCGGTCCCGCCAATGCCTCGGTGAGGTCGGCGAGGTTCTTGACCGCATCCGTATTGGCCATGGCCTTTGACTTGGCGGCCGCCTTGGCAAGCATGTCGGGCGCGCCCAGAAGCCGGGCCAACTCCTCGGCCAGACGCCCGGGCGTGATATCCGACTGGCGCATACACCAGCCGCCGCCGCCTTCCTCGAGCCGAGTTGCATTTTCGAGCTGATCGTTGTCAAGGGCGTGCGGCAGGGGCACCAGAAGCGCAGGCCGGCCGATCGTCGTCAGCTCAGCCACGGTGGAGGCCCCAGCGCGGGCGATGACAAGGTGGGCGTTGGCGATCCGCTCGGGCAAGTCGCGGAAGAACGGCGCGAGATGGGCGGCGATATCGGCTGTTTTGTAAGCTTCGCGCACCGCGGCAAGATCCTCGGGGCGCACCTGCTGCACCACCGTGAGGCGCCAGCGGAATGGCGATGGCATCGACCCCAGCGCCGTCGGCAACGCCTCGGCGAAGAAATGCGCACCCTGGCTGCCGCCGAACACGAGCAGGAGCAGGCGCCCGGCCGGCTCCGGCGGGCTGTAAGGCACTTTGCGATAGGCGGCCACGGCATCGCGCACAGGATTGCCGGTGACGTGGGACCGCTTCTCGGCGCTGCGGCGCAAGTATTTTGTCGGCGTGAAGGACAGCGCGATGGCGTCGGCGAAACGCGAGAGGAGACGATTGGCGCGGCCCATTACCGCGTTCTGCTCGTGGATGATGGTCGGGATGCCGAGCGACCGGGCGGCCATGATCGGCGGTAGGGTGGGATAGCCACCAAAGCCGATGACCACATGGGGCTGAACCATTTCCAGCAGCCGCCGCGCCTGGAAGAACCCCGAGGCCAAGCGGCCCAGCGTCTTGGCCACGGCGAGCGGTGCGCGGCTGGTGAAGGTGGCCGACGGAACCCGGTACACGGCACGCGCAGGGAAGTCCGTGCCGTATTGTTCGGCGCGCTCGTCGGTCGCGAGCTCGACGGCAAAGCCGCGGCGGGCAAGCTCCTGAGCCAAGGCCGCAGCCGGGAAGAGATGTCCGCCCGTGCCGCCGGCGGCGAGCAGAATGGTCCGTACGGTCAAGCCGTTTGCCCCCTTGCCCCAGTGGCTTTCGTCTCGTGTTCGGTCCGTGCGGGAGATTTCAGCCGCCCCGCCATGGGCCGCTTACGGGTCAGCCCTAGCGCAAAGCCCATGGTCAGCGCCATGGCGAGCAGAGACGACCCGCCATAAGAGATGAACGGCAGGGTCATGCCCTTGGCCGGGAGAAGGCCGACATTCACGGCCATGTTGATCAAAGTCTGCAAGCCGAACAGCATGATGAGTCCCGCGACCGCGTGCCGGATGAAGCCGTCGGGCTCTTGAGACGCCTTGGACAGACCACGCAGCACGATGAACGCGAACAGAGTCAGCAAAATAAGGCAAGCAATCAAGCCATACTCTTCGGCCGCCACGGCGAAGATGAAGTCGGTGTGCGAATCAGGAAGGACGTCCTTCACCGTCCCCTCGCCCGGACCTCGGCCGAACCAGCCACCATGGATAAAGGAATCGAGCGACCGGTCGGTCTGATAGGTGTCGCCGGAGGCCGGATACAGGAAGCGGTCGATGCGCGAAGCGACATGGGGCACGAGCATATAGCTGGCGACAAGGCCGCCAATGCCGAGCGCGGCGAGCACGGCGATCCAGATCATGTTGATGCCAGCCATGAAGAACAGTGCGCCCCAAACGAGCGTCACCAGAAGCGTCTGGCCGAAATCCGGCTGAAGCACGAGGAGCAGCGCGAAGACCGCGTAGAGCAGGATGGCGAGCTCAAGTCCTGGCACGTCCTTGCGCTTCTGGCTCTCGTTGAACAGCCACGCTGTCAGCACAACGAACGCGGGCTTCACGAACTCGGACGGCTGGAGCGAGAACCCGCCCAACTGAAGCCAGCGTCTGGCGCCCTTGACCTCGGGTCCCAAGAACAAGATGAGGATCATCAGGCCGATACCGATCAGGAAGATCGCGAGGCTGGCCCGCCTGATCTGCTTGGGCGCGAGCGTGGAGGCGGCAAACATGATCGCCACAGCCGGTAAGAGCATAGCTGCGTGGCGGCGTACGAAGTAGAACGGCTCGAGATGGTACTTGGCGGCAATGGGCGGGCTGGCCGCAAAGGAAAGCACGAGGCCTGCGCCCATCAAGAGCAGCAGTCCGAAGAACATCAGGCGATCGACGGTGAACCACCAATCGGAGAGGACGCTCTTGTCGGCGCGCGTGATCCTCATGCCGCCCTTCCCTGCTGCGCCAAGCTTCTCGCACCATCGAGGCTCATGACAATGTCACGGAAGGCGTCGCCGCGCTTGGCGAAATTGTCGAACTGATCATAAGAGGCAGAAGCGGGCGACAGGAGCACAACAGGCTCCGGCGCATCGGAGCGGCTCGCGTCGGCCGCGGCTTCCGCCACAGCCCGGTCGAGCGTGCCGCATTGGACGTATTCGACCGCATCCCCGAGTTGGCGCGCGAAGGCGTCTGCCGCCTCGCCGATCAGATAGGCGCGGGCGATCTTCGGAAAGAACGGCTCGAGCCCGTCGAGTCCGCCCGCCTTAGCCCGCCCGCCGAGGATCCAATAGATGTCGGCGAAGCTTGCCAGCGCCTTGCCGGCCGCATCCGCATTGGTCGCCTTGGAGTCGTTGACGAACAGCACGCGATCGCGCCGCGCTACCTGCTCCATGCGATGGGCAAGGCCGGCGAAACTCTTGAGTCCTTGCTGGATGGCGCTCGCGTCCAGGCCTTGCGACCGGGCGAGTGCGTAGGCCGCGGCGGCATTCTGCCAATTGTGTGCGCCCCGGAGAGAACCGATGCCGGAGAGATCGGCGCGGCCCGTCTCCTGGCCGCCTTCCATCTCCGCGAGCACGCCATCGGCCGCCCACACGCCGTTGTCGACCGCATGGCCGACGGCGACGCGTTTGACGGCGAACGGACCATGCAAGGTCTCGGCGATGGCGCGGCATGGCTCGTCATCGACGCCGATAACCGCGGTGGCGTCCGGTCCGAGGCTTTCGAAGATCCTGGCCTTGATACCCGCGTAGTTTTCGAGCGTGCCGTGACGGTCGAGATGGTCCGGCGTGATGTTGAGGAGTGCCGCAGCGTCGGGCGCGAGTGACGGCGCAAGATCGATCTGGAATGACGACAGCTCCAAGACGTACGTCACATCCTGCGCGAAGGGCGCCAAATCGAGCACCGCCGCGCCGATATTGCCGCCCAGCGCCACGCGTTTGCCGGCAGCGCTCAAAAGATGGGCGGTGAGCGCCGTCGTGGTCGACTTGCCATTGGTGCCGGTGATGACGATCACCTTGCTGCCTACGGCCGCCTTCGCACGTTCGCGGAAGAAGATTTCCATGTCGCCGATCACCTCGACGCCGGCCTCGCGTGCGCGTCTCACGCTCCAATGCGGCTCGGGGTGGGTCAGGGGAATGCCTGGCGCGAGCACAAGCGCCGAAAACTTCGAGAAGTCTGCCGACGACAAATCGCTCACGGTGAAGCCAGCCGCTTCAGCCTCGGCGCGTGCCGTCTCCTTGTCGTCCCAGACGACGACCCGCGCGCCGCCAGCGCCAAGCGCACGTGCGGTCGCAAGGCCGCTCAGCCCTGCGCCCACAACCGCAACGTCGCAGTCGGCGAAGATCGTCACGGGAATCATGATGATGGAAACTTACCGCAATTTCAGGGTGGCGAGGCCAAGAAGGGCGAGGACCACGGCAATAATCCAGAATCGGATGACCACCGTCGATTCCGGCCACCCCTTCTGCTCGAAATGGTGGTGCAGCGGCGCCATGCGGAACACCCGCTTGCCGAACATCTTGAACGAGGCAACCTGGACGATCACCGATACGGCCTCCAACACGAACAGGCCGCCGACGATGGCCAGAACCAGCTCATGCTTCGTGGCGACGGCAATGGTGCCGAGCGCCCCGCCGAGCGCTAGCGAGCCGGTGTCACCCATGAAGATGAGCGCTGGTGGCGCGTTGAACCACAGGAAGCCGAGGCCGGCGCCGACAAGCGCGCCACACACGATGGCGAGTTCGCCGGTTCCGTTGACGAAATGGATCTGGAGATAGTCGGCGAAGAGCGTGTTACCGACCAGGTAGGAGATGAAACCGAAGGTTGCGGCGGCGATCATCACCGGCACGATCGCAAGCCCGTCGAGACCGTCAGTCAGGTTCACCGCATTGCCGGCGCCGACGATGATGAAGGTGCCGAAGGCGATGAACAGCCATGTCCCGAGCGGGATCATGAAGTCCTTGAAGAAGGGGATGGCAAGAGAGGTGGAGAGCGGCTCCTGCCCCACCGAAACGATAACCCACGTGGCGATTATGGCGGCGAACGTCTCGATGACGATCTTGATGCGGCCGCGGAAGCCTTCCGCCGACTGCTTCGTCACCTTGAGGTAGTCGTCGTAGAGACCAACGGCGCCATAGACCAGGGTGAGGAGCAGCACCACCCAGACATAAGGGTTGGTGAGATTGCCCCAGAGCAGCACCGAGACGGTGACGCCGGAGAGAATCATCAGCCCGCCCATAGTGGGCGTGCCCTGCTTTTGCAGGATGTGGCGCTCGGGGCCCTCTTTGCGGATCGGCTGACCCTTGCCCTGGCGTACGCGCAAGGACCGGATCACACGCGGGCCGAACAAGAACACGAATAGGAGGGCCGTGATCACGGCCCCGCCGGTGCGGAAGGTGATGTAACGGAAGATGTTGAGGACAGCGATCTCGGGCGCCAGGTCGGCCAACCAATAGAGCATCGCCTCTCCCCCTCTCCCCGCGGCGCGCCTTACGCCGAAACGCTTTCCGCCTCGAACCGGCGCTTCAGCGCCTCGACGAGCGGGGCCATGCGGCTGCCGAGAGACCCCTTGATCATCACGATATCGCCGGGCCGGACCGCCTCGATCAGCTTGGGTGCAAGCTCCTCGGAAGTCTTGGCATAGGCGCCCCGGCGGCTTGCCGGCAAAGCCTCATATAGGGATGCCATGAGCTCGCCGCACGCAAAGACAACATCTACCCCTGCCCCGTCAACGGCCTCCGCAAGCTCCTGATGGAGCCGCCCGCCCTCCGGCCCCAGCTCCAGCATGTCGCCGAGCACCGCCACGCGGCGCTTGAAATCGCCCCGCTGGGCGAGCCCGAGGGTCGAGAGCGCCGCCCCCATGGAGGCCGGGTTGGCATTGTAGGATTCATCCACGATGGCCACGCGGCCGTCCTTGGTTTCAAGGACGAAGCGCTCGCCCCGCCCGGCTTGGGCGTGAAGGTGGCCGAGCGCTTCCGCAGCGCGCGCCAGATCGGCACCTGCGACCTTTATGGCCGCGAGCACGGCAAGGGAGTTGTGGACGAGATGGGCACCCGGCGCGCCGAGGCGATAGTCGACGATCTCGCCCAAGATGTCGGCAGTGACCTTCGAGCCGTCAGGACCGAGCTCGCTCGACACCAGGCGGGCTTGCGCCTCCTTGGCACCGCCGAAGCCGACGATCTTGGCGCTATGCTCGCGGGCGTGGGCGGCAAGCCGCTCATAATAAGGAATGTCGGCGTTGATGATGGCGGTGCCGCCAGGTTCCAGCCCATGGAAGATCTCGGCCTTGGCGTCGGCGATTTCCTCCACGGAGGCGAAGAAGCCGAGATGCACCGGCGCCACCGTGGTGACGATGGCGATCTCCGGCCGGACCAGTCGGGTGAGCGCGTCGATCTCGCCCGCGTGGTTCATGCCGATCTCGAACACGCCGAAGCCGATCGTCTTTGGCATGTTGGCGAGCGTCAGCGGCACGCCCCACTGATTGTTGTAGGACTTCGAGGAGGCATGCACCGTCCCGCTGGGGCTTAGCGCAAGCCGAAGCGCTTCCTTCGTGCCGGTCTTGCCGACGCTGCCGGTGACGCCGATGACG
>Ga0307424_1000309_pt1 | contig 25728 bp, 18 predicted proteins | sample SalMarWE160320MG_FD_202157 | JGI IMG/M metagenome (GOLD analysis project Ga0307424, IMG submission 202157) | Salt marsh sediment microbial communities from the Plum Island Ecosystem LTER, Massachusetts, United States - WE1603-20 | ecosystem: Environmental > Aquatic > Marine > Intertidal zone >... | reverse complement strand
CTCGTTCTGGCCGGAACTTTTGTCTCAGATCTTCTGTACCTGGTGGTGGATCCGAGGATACGTCTGTGATGAACGTGGAACACAGCCCCGTCGCCGGTCATTCTCAGACAGAGGCCCCTTTTGCCGAAAGACAAACAAGGGCGCAAGAGTTCTGGCGACTATTTAGACAGAATCGCCTGGCTATCGTCGGCCTGATTATTTTCATCATCTTCTTCTGCATTGCCCTCTCGGGCTTCTTCTTGACCTCCGGGCCGAATCCCGTGCTTGATCCTGCGCTCGTCCGACTCCAGGAGAAGTTGCGGCCGCCCCTTGCCAGACCGAACCTTGAAACCCTGAGGCCTCAAGAGGTGCCTGCGCTGGGGGCCTACGTCTTTGGAACCGATGATCTGGGACGGGACGTGTTTGCCAGAATGCTCCAGGGGGCCTGGGTGTCTCTCACCGTGGGGTTTGTGGCCGTGGGAATCTCTGTACTCATCGGCATATTCATGGGGGGCATAGCGGGCTACTTTGGAGACAACCCCATCAGGGTCGATCATATCCTTGTGACCTGTTTCTTTGTGTCAGGCGCGGCGTTGGCGGCCAAGGGCCTCCTCCTTGTGGCGGTGGCCCTTCCTGTGTTTGGCCTTGCCTGGATGCTTTATGCCCGCTTGACGAGAAAGACGCCAGGCAAACGACCCTTGCCAAAATGGCTGCGCATCGTGCGCAAGAAGGCCGTTTCTGTTGATACCCTGATCATGCGAATCGTGGACATCATGCTTTGTTTTCCCAGCTTTTTTCTGATTCTCACGGTAGTGGCACTCCTGCCCGCGAGTATTTACAATATAATGATCGTCATTGGACTGACCAGTTGGATGGGCGCCACTCGCTTTGTCCGTGCTGAGTTTCTTTCGTTAAGGGAACAGGACTTTGTGACGGCAGCCAGGGCTCTGGGTGTGGGCAACTTTCGGATCATCTTTCGCCACATGATGCCTAATGCCATAGCCCCGGTCCTGGTTTCCGCCACCATTGGCATTGCCACAGCCATTTTGACCGAGGCGGGCTTGAGTTTCCTGGGCTTTGGAGTGCCCCCGCCTCATGCCACGTGGGGCAACATTCTTTCTGACGGAAAGGGCTTCATCTTCGACGCACCCTGGCTCACCTTTGTGCCGGGCTTTGCCATCCTGATCGTGGTGCTCTCCTTTAATCTCTTTGGGGAAGGACTGCGTGACGCCCTGAATCCCAAGCTGAGGGAAAGAAGCTGAAAGCTCACGGCTGAAAGCTGAAAGCAACAAAAAGATTGCTTGAATTTTTTACTTTGAGCCCAACAAGAACAACAATGCATTTTGGACACCATGTGGCCTGCGGCCAGTAACAAGGATATGCTTCTGTCTATCCAAGACCTGAAGGTCTATTTTCGAGGCAATGGCAGGATTGCTCGTGCTGTGGATGGCGTGAACTGCGAAGTGGCCCAGGGTCAGACGGTCTGCCTGGTCGGTGAATCAGGGTGTGGTAAGACCGTATCAGCCCTGACCATTCTGGGCCTGATTCCTCAACCGCCCGGCGATGTTGTGGGTGGCAGGGTCCTGTTTGAGGGACAAAATCTCTTGGACATGACCGAGAATGAGATGCAGCAGGTTCGAGGAAATCGTATCGCCATAGTCTTCCAGGAGCCCATGACCTCTCTGAACCCCGTGTTCACCATCGGAGACCAGATTGCAGAAGCCATCATCGTCCATGAGAATGTGAGCCCGGTGGAGACACGTGCAAGATGTGTGCACCTGCTCACAGATGTTGGTATCGCGGCCCCGGAAGAACGCCTAAAGGACTATCCCCACCAACTGAGTGGCGGGCAGCGGCAACGGGTGATGATTGCCATGGCCTTGGCCTGTCATCCCGAACTGGTCATTGCCGACGAGCCGACCACGGCCCTGGACGTGACCGTTCAGGCCCAGATTCTAAACCTCTTTGCAGCGCTTCAAAAGAAGAGGGGTATGTCCCTGCTGTATATCACTCATGACCTCAGCGTGGTGGCAAGGATTGCCGACCGCATCTATGTGATGTATGCCGGGATCATTGTTGAGCAAGCGGGTGCCAGGGACATTTTTCATCACCCCTATCATCCTTACACGCAGGGGCTTCTGGCATCCTTGCCGGCCAGCGACAACCGCGGCAAGAAGCTTCACAGCATTCGTGGCCAAGTGCCGGACCCGGCCTATAAACCCAGCGGCTGCCCCTTTCACCCGAGGTGTGATTTCGCTGTGGCGAGTTGCCACGACACGTTGCCGGAGATGTGTGATGATGGGAAGGGACACCTGAGCCGCTGCCCGGTGCTCCATGAACTCAGGCATGAAACAGGAGGTGGTCGGGATCAATTCATCCAATAACACCCTGCTCCGGGTCGAAGGGCTCAAGAAATACTTTCCTGTCCACAGAGGCTTTCTTCAGAGAGTCGCCGGATGGATCAAGGCGGTTGACGGGGTGGATCTTGATATTGAACAGGGCAGTACGCTCGGCTTGGTCGGGGAAAGCGGGTGCGGGAAATCCACTGTGGGTCGCTCTATCCTTAAGCTCATTGAGCCGGACGAGGGAAAAATCATGTACGGGGGCCGGGACATCAGCGGGCTTTCTCGGCATGAGATGAAACCGTTACGTTCAGAAATGCAGATCATCTTCCAGGACCCCTTCGGTTCCTTGAATCCCCGCATGACCATCGGGGCGTCGATTGACGAAGGCCTGCGGACCCGGGGTGTAAGACACCGGGCCAAGCGCACAAAGCGTGTGGAGGAACTGCTGGAGATGGTCGGCATGGCCACGGGTGCGGCAGATCGCTACCCCCATGAGTTCAGCGGCGGACAGCGCCAGCGCATCGGAATAGCGCGAGCCCTGAGCGTGGAGCCGTCCTTGATCGTGTGTGATGAACCGATATCGGCCTTGGATGTCTCGATTCAGGCCCAGATTATTAATCTTCTCAATGAACTGCAGGCGCAACTGGGGCTCAGCTACCTCTTTATTTCCCATGACTTAAATGTGGTGGGCTACCTGAGTGATGCGGTTGCGGTCATGTACCTGGGCCAGATCATGGAATATGCTCCGGCACAGGAGCTTTATGAAAAACCCCTCCATCCTTACACACTGGCACTCCTGTCCGCTGCGCCCCGGCCCGAACCAGATGACAGGGGGAAGTGGACGACCCTCCCCGGTGATGTGCCCAGCCCGTTCAATCCTCCGCCAGGGTGCAAGTTTCAGGGGCGATGCCCTGTGGTCGAAGATCGATGTCGGGAGGCGGAGATCAGCTTCTACGAGGCAACAGAAGGACACAAGGTCCGCTGCTGGAAGTTTTAAAAGCCTAAAGTCCTTCGACAATGCGTCTGAGTTGCCTGCAGACTCGTGGCTCCGCATTTTGGAGTCTCTGTTTCAGGGATTTGAGGGCAGGCGGGATATAGACCTGGAAATCCTTCTTGCCCTTCTCGTGGCTTAGGAAGGCGAACGCGCCCAGTATCTGTAAGTTCCGATTGATCGCACAATACTGATAGGCGCGAAGAAAACGGCCAGGATCAACGGGTACAAACTCAGAGAGCTTTGTCAGATAGTCAGAAAGCAAACCGTCCTGGATATTCCGGGGGAGTTCCACATACGGATCAATGAGCAATGAAGCCAGGTCGTACTGCAAGGGCCCGAGGCGGCCTCCCTGGAAGTCGATCACATAGTAATGTTTGCCTCTGACAAGGATATTTCTTGATTGAAAATCTCTATGCATGAAGCCAATATAATCAGTTTTAAGGGCAAGTTTGGCAATTAGTTCACATTCTTCTTTAAGTTGCTCAAACCCTATTTCAAGGCCGTGGTATCCATTCAAAAAGGCCGTGACAAAGTACTTGGCCTCTCGTTCCATGATAAGCTCACGATCGTAGCGCACGGTCTGGTACGTATAAAACGGATCAAACCCTCTGGCCCCCTCGATGCCCATCTTGATGAGAATGTCCGTGACGGCCCTGTAATGGGCGACAACGTCAGTCGGATTTTTTGTGCCGCGGACGATCGTCTGGAGATGAAGATCGCCCAAGTCCTCCAGGACAACCATGCCTGATGGGCGATCATAGTCGTAGAGGCGAGGCACGGGGACACCCTTGGAGTGCAGATGCCGGCCGATCGCAAAAAAGGAATCTGCTTCACACGTGCCGCCTTCAGGCGGCAGGCCATGATCAACGAGAACAACGGACGACCTTCCCAAAGAGACGCGATACCAGGTTCGGTCCGACCCATCCCCTTTCAGGTCGGCCCAGGCCAGCGTTTCCGGTTCAGCCCCGGGAGATAGGGTTTCCAGTGCCTCCCGGGCCAGTGCCTCCCGGGCGGCCCCATGATATCCGGCCATCGTGCCTATGTCATGCCAGTAGCGGTTTTGGGCAATACAGCCTCTTGGGGTCATACCCGATCGAATCATGTCGCAATAGGCGTCAATGATGCCATAATGGGCCCCTGGCGGGATAAAATCCAGAACCCCGGGGTCAAGGACCTGGATGCCGGTAAAGGCAAGCTGACGCAGCCTTGTCCCTGCTCCCAGTAAAGGCTGAGGCGGGGGGGGCGGACAAGGTTCCCGTTGCCCAAAGCCGACAACGTGGTCTCCTGGGTCTACCCAGACATGGTTAAAGGGCGGGCAGTCGTGAAGCACCAGGGTTACGGGATCTTCGTGGCTGAGGTGAAATGCGTGGATCTGGGCAAGGTCAATGTTGGTAAACACGTCACTATTGACAACCATGAAGGGCTTTTCGTCCCAGAAGTCTTCCACGTTTTTAATAGCACCCCCTGTGCCCAGAATGGTTGGCTCATACCGGGTATGGACGGGGATGCCATAGTCCTGTCCTTTGACGAATTGATCGATCTTTTCGGCCAGGTGGTGAGTATTGATGATCACGGCCTCGCAGCCTGCGTCTTGGAGCCTGCGAACCAGGATATCGATCAACGGTTGGCCAAGGATGGGAAAAAGGGGTTTGGGTGTCTTCCTGGTCAGGGGCAACAGGCGTGTGCCCAGGCCTGCCGCCAAGATCATCGCCTTCATAACAGACATCATGCCAGCCCGGAAAACCGCTGTCAAGGAGGCTACGGTGCAGAGGAAGTCTCCAAAAATATTGTCCTTTGTGATGTCCCATGTTATTGGCATACACAAAATGATCGTAACCCTTACCGAGGCAGCAGTTTCAGAGGAGTTAACAAGGAGGGTTCTTCTCTAAAAGAGTTGGTAGGATCATAAGGATTCGAGGGTTCAAGGATTCGAGTAAAATGCTTAAGAATTATAAACATTTAAAGGTTTGGCAAAGGTCCTATGAGCTATGTTTACAAATTTACAAAATGACAAGAAGATTCCCGGATGAAGGATACGCCCTGAGATCGGAAGTAAGGAGATATGAAATCGTTGGAAAGAACAGCACTGGACCCCTTGAATCCTTGACCCCTCGAACCCTTTGCATCAACTAATCGGGAGAAGAACCACAAGGAGAAATGATGGATCAGATGGTTCGTGCAGAAGGTGTCACAAAGAGGAGACACGTCGTTGTTTTGTTTCTTGTCTTGTGCCTGGTTTTTGTCGTTCACGGCGACTTGTACGCGCAAACGGAAGGCCAGCTCCACCGTCAAGAGACGACCAAAGGCCTTCAAAGCGAGTGGGTGGATCGGGTTGTCCCTTCCAAGCCGAATGACCTGTTTGCTGTTTTGAAAAACGGGCTCACCGTATTGATCAGGCAGTCCCACGGCTCCAAGGTGGTGTCCTGTCAGGTCCTCGTCAAAACCGGGTCTATTTTTGAGGGTGAGCGGATGGGCGGCGGCCTGTCGCATTATCTTGAGCACGTGGTTTCGGGCGGGACGACTTCCACCCTGACGGAGGCCCGGATCAAGGAGAGACTCCAGGCCATCGGCGGGGCCGGCAATGCCTATACCAGCTATGACGATACCGTCTATTTTATCAATACAACCAGCGCACACTATGAGGAGGCCCTTGGACTCCTTTTGGGGTATGTGACCGATTGTCAATTCAAGGAGACAGAATATCAGAGAGAGAAGGGTGTCATCCTTCAGGAATTTCAATTGGGAGAAAACAACCCGTCCCAGCAGCTATGGCAGTCGTTCATGAAGACTGCCTACCGAGAACACCCGGTACGGTATCCTGTTATTGGGGAAAAGGATGTCTTTCTCAAAATGAACAGACAAGACCTTATGGCGCATTACCGTCGTTGGTACACCCCGGAGAACATGGTTATTGCCGTGGCAGGCGCGGTGGACAAGGAAGAGGCACTGAAGGTGATCCTCAACTTGGCGGGCAGCCTGAAACGCGCTGAAAATCCACCGTATGTCCTGCCGGCCGAACCACCCCAACTTGCCCCTCGCAGAGTGGAAAAGGCCCTGCCGATAGCCAGACTGACAGAGGCCCGCCTGGGCTTCCGAACCGTCTCCCTGACGGATCCGGACCTTTATGCCCTTGATGTGCTCGCCATCATCCTCGGTGATGGGCGTACCTCCAGGCTCTATCAGGCCGTGCGAGACCAAAAGGGGCTCGTGCTTTCTATCAACGCATCGAGCTGGACGCCCTCCTTTGTGGATGGCCAGCTTTCCATTTCCATGAATCTTTCCTATGAGAATCTACGGCAAGCCGTGGATGCGGTTTGGACAGAGCTTTCCGATGTCAAGGCAAACCTGGTAAGCGAAGAGGCCTTGAAACGGGCAAAAAACAAAGTGGTGGCCGATTATATTTTTGGGCAGGAGTCCGCTCAAAGCCAGGCGGGCCAGTTGGCTTCAGATTGGGTGACTACAGGGGATCCCTATTTCGGCGAGACCTATGTGTCGAGAATCCAGGAAGTCACGGGTGAGGCCGTGAGACGGGCGGCTCAAAAGTACTTCAGGAAGAACCGGATGACACTGGCTGTCGTCAGGCCCCCTTCCGTCGCAGCTCAGAAGGATGAACCTCAGCCGGTCACTCACCTGCAGACAAGGATTGAAAGACGGGTCTTGCCCAACCGGATGACACTGCTGCTGAAAAGATCCGTGGCAGCGCCTATTGTTTCCTTCCAGTTCTTTGCAAGAGGCGGACTTCGGTTTGAACCGCCGGACCAAACGGGCATCTCTCATTTTATGGCCAGCCTTTTAACCAAGGGGACGGCAACCCGGAGCAAGGTCGAGATCGCCAAAACCCTTGAAGACGTGGGAGGGTCCATCGAAGCGAGTTCTGGAAACAACACGGTGGGCCTGTCGGTGTCGGTCTTAAAGGATGATTTTGCTACAGCCCTTGATCTGCTGGCCGATGTGGTGCGTCACCCCAGTTTTTCGGAAGGTGAAATCGAAAAGCAGCGGCGGGATACGTTGATGGCCATCAGGAGACTCGATGAACAATGGACCACAGAAATTACAAGGCTTTTCAAGAGGCACTATTACCGCAAGCACCCCTACCGAAACGATGTCCTCGGCAGGGCAGGGACAGTGAAGCGTTTTTCTGGAGAAGACATCAGAAGATTCTATGAGTCGGTGGTGAAGCCGAACAATGCAGTCTTGGCCGTCTTCGGCGACATGGACCCGGAAGTGGTGACGTCCGAGGTCGAAGAGGCCTTTGAAGGTTTTGCGCCCGCCATCTTGGAGTCGCCCATTATTGAGCAGGAGACTGAAAATATTGTAGAAGACGAAACCTTTGAAACCTTCAATGAAAAGACATCGGCCGCTCTTCTGGTGGGCTTTAACGGTCTTGCCCTTGGTGATCCGGACGCGCCTGTAGTGGATGTGCTGGATGCCGTGATCTCCGGCATCGGGTATCCAAGCGGTTGGCTCCATGAGGCCCTCAGAGGCGGAGAAAAGAGTCTGGTTTATCTTGTCCACGCGTATCCGGCTTTTGGAATCGATGGCGGCTATTTTGGGATTGTGAGTCAGACCACACCTGAAAACTATGAGGAAGTGCTCAAGATTATTGTCGAGCAGCTCGCCTTGATTCAACAAAAGGAAGTGGACGCCGCCAGCCTGGACAGAGGCAAGAACATGTGCATCACCATGCATGAAATGGGGCTCGAAACGATGGCTGCCCAGGCGGCAAGTTCCGCCCTGAACGAGATTCTGGGATTAGGATATGACTACGATGCGATGTATCCTGAACTGATTGAAAAGGTCAGCGCAGCAGACGTATTACGGCTGGCCGGGAGGCTCTTTTCACACCATCTGATTGTGGCCACCAAACCAAAGCCCTGAACCGTTTTTCGACTCACGATACTGGGCTACTTTTGACCCATGAAGACGTTCAGATACTTCTTGATCACCTGGGAGTAGAAAGCAATACCCTCCTGGTTTTCTTTTCCTCGAATTCCCTTGAAGTTGAAAAATGTCAGGCCGTTCTCATAATTGACCTGAGAAAGGGCCTCTCTTCTGTCGATCTCCCCTTGCCTGTATAGCCGATTTCCCAAGGCGCGGATTTTTTTCATGCGTTCCTTCTTGACCAGCTCTCTGCGGCCATATGCCTTCAAGACACCGAGGACCACCCAATACGACTCGAAGTAGGTCTTCAGAAAGCTGGCGAAAAAAAGCAGTTTGCGAAAGCCTGCGGATGTCATATTGTAAGTGTCCGGAAGCGTGGGGTGAGGCATGAGAATGGCATCGTCAATGAAGGCCTTGAGGGTTTTTCTGACCATATATTCCGGTGTCTTGTCTATATCGTAGGCAAACTCGTACTTAAAGAACTCCTGCAAGAAACTGTAGTCCCTGTGGAGAGCCGATGCAGAGAATTGAAATGCGTCATAGGAAAGAATGGCCGTGGCGGTGTACGCCGTGGGAACAAAAAAATGGATGCAGTTATTCTTATAGTATTCCAGGTTCAGGCGCTTGTTTTCCGGCACCACGAACCGCTGTTTCTCGGCAGGCACGTGATCCTGTCTCTTAACCTTTTGTTTTTCGAGCAGTCTGCGGCCATTATAGATGGCCAGGACCTTTTGCACGGCACGTTGGGGGTCATCAAGGTTTTCAGACAGTCGCACATTCTGAAAAATCAAATATTTCAAATAGGTTTCCACGTAGACCAAAAGGTCGTTCTGTGTGAAGGCCTGCTTGGGATAATTCAGTATGGCACAGGCCGTAAGGGCCTGCGGCGTCACCACCGAAACACGATTAATGGCATTAATAATTCGGTGGGCTAGATTGCGCCCCAGGGCCTGGTATTCAGCTTGTTCCATGTCGTGGAGGGGACGACCGGATTGAGAGACCACGGCCTTTAATGAAATCGGCTCGTCAAATTGAACATAGACTCGACCGTATTGCTTCTTCAAGAACCTGCGCGCCCGAATCAATTGCCCGAAGCTTTCCTGTTTCTTCTGGGTCCCTTCCAGTTCCTTCAAAATAGCACTTTCCTCCAACAGCCGGTCATACCCGACATAGACGGGCACAAACATCAGATCCTTGCAGTCTCCATGCTTGTATGCGTCCATGAGTATGGTGAGCAAACCGGTCTTCGGAAGCACCATCTTTCCTGTTCGACTTCGCCCGCCTTCGATAAAGAATTCAATATTGAAACCCTGTCTAATCAACATGCGAACGTATTCCGAAAAGAGCTGGGCATAGAGTTTCGCACCTTGAAAGGTCCGCCTGATGAAAAAGGCTCCGCTCTTTCTAAAAAGGGTTCCCATGGGCCAGAAGGCCAGGTTTCGCCCCGCTGCAATGTGGGGGCAAGGCATGTTGTTGGTAAAGAGCAGGTGGGAAAGGATCAGGTAATCGAAATGGCTCTTATGACAAGGGATGAAAACAAGAGGAGCCTTGGTGGCCGCCATTTTCACGCGGTTCAAGCCTTCCATGTCCAGGGCGATCCCGTCAAACATGGTTTTCCATATCCAACCTAAGAGCATGGAGAGGGTGTGAATGAATTTGGGATTATAATCTGCAGCGACTTCGTCTAAATAAGCATCGGCCTTTCTGTGGAGGTCGGCCATGTCCTTATGGTGGGTCTGGGCATAATGTCTCATGAAATTCTGGAACGGCTCGCCTCGGAGGATCAACTCTTTCAGTTCCTCTCTTGTTTTAAGCACCGGGCCGGTGATGCTCTGTCGGTGGCGATTCATCTGATCCAGAAGCCGTTGCCTGAGGACAAAGGACAGTTGCTCTATGCCCCGTTTCCGGTTGTCCGGCTCCTGTATAAATGTTTGGAGACTGAGTGGATCAGAAATCTCCACAAAGGCCTTTTGAGGGGTCCGCAGTATGGCCAGCAACCCTCGGAGCCGTCCGGGATTCTGTTGGGTACCAAAGAATATGTCCACAAGGCCGGCCGGCGCCGCCTCAGGCTTCTTGCTGAAAAGGAGCCACTGGGGGACGAGATAGATGGGGCGATCCAGTTGCTGTTGAAGTTCAATCAGATACGCTAGGGGATCTCGCTTGGCCTTCACAAACCGGTGGTAAAACCCCTTCCGGTCTACCAAAGACAAGAAGGCTGCATGACCGGCCTCGAGTTCGCGCTTGAAAAAACCTGATGTATAAGGATTGGGCAGGGTCTTGTACCGGCAATAATAATCAATATGAGCAAGGGCAATGCGAATCAGCCTGGAAAAGCTCTGCCATAGCCAAACGCGGTAGTCAAAGCCGACTTGTGGAAAAGGGATGCCTTCGGCTTTGTACCGGATATGATAAAACAGATATTTAAAGTTACTCTTGTATTTGGACACATAAACAATAATGCCTTTGTCCCGGAGGGTTTTCAAGAAGACCGTCTGGGTGGGGTTGGTGGAAACATGGGAAAACAATGATTTCAGGATCCAGGAGGAAAGGAATCCCCAGTTTCGCGGGAGACGACAGGCGTAGTGATCATGATGGCCGCGAAGGAACACATCAAGCCAGGTTCTGATCGCAGCGCTGATGCGTTGGGGCAAATCCATGAGATTGGCGCCTATTCATGACATTGGCCATGGGTTGGAAGCAGGACCTTTGCACAGAATCCTTTATTGCTTTTTGTCAGACTCAGATTCTGGTTTTCAGGATACGTACAACATGTGGCCCAAACCTCCATCCTCCTTGAGCTTTAACAAAATGGGGGTTTTGCAAACGTCTCGACGCCACGGCCGAACAATGCGAGATGCTTGGTAAAAGCTGAAGTTCTTCACTTATTAGACTTCGCCAGGAGTGACGGCAAAATAACACAGATTTTCTTCATGTCAATTTGAAAATAGTGTGCTATGAATGAAATATATGACCACCGTGGGAGATCTAGTTTTGGTTCGTCAGGAAGAGCAGCCCGCTTTTTTTGCTCGTATCGAAGATATCTGGACGGACGCCAAGCCAGGGTGGTACCAGGTCAAGTTTCTTGTATTGCACATCCCTATTGAAGAAACCATTTGGATACTTCGGGAGGGGTACATCAATGGGGAGACTTTTACGATGAATGGACTAAAGATGAGAATCGAAAAGGTCAGCGGGTCCCACGAAGCCCGGCCTAAATCCATGTCGTCCGATAGGAGCTTAGAAAGGAAGGGCGTCACAGGGGATGATAAAGTCATATCCCTTTTTGATCGAAAAAAGGGGTGAGAGGTATTTTTGGCTTGATTTGGTTCGCGCCTTATGTTAAGCAGTGAACTTGTGACTTTGTACACAGGACGTAAGGGCATAGGAAATATTTGAATAAAAGGAGGACGGTGTAACATGAAGACATTAATCGGCGGTGCGGCTGCGGCGGTCCTGGGAATTATCGGCCTGGCAGTATGGTGGAAACCTTTTTTACAGCTATTGGCGGGAGCGATTCCTTTTGCCCTTCTTTCGGGTGGCGCACTGGCCATCTATCTAGGGTTTGACGAATTGAAGGACACATGGAAGAGCAAAGAGGAGAATTTTGCGGCCTCATCCAGTGGCTCAGAAGACGTTGACAAGTATAAGAAAGAGGTTGACGACCTTAAGAAAGAGGTTGAAGGGTTAAAGGGCGAAAAGGAAGAGAAAAAAGGAAAGAAATAATTGGCCTCCCGATGCACTGAGTCGGGACCCATTTTTTGACATAAGCCCCGTCCAACCCTGTTCGGGGTTTATGTTTTTGAGCCGCAGAAACAAAGGCATTCTCTCCGGCTGGCTGGAGGATTAACGAGCGAATCTGGGAATGGCGATCCTTCTCATCATGCCGGTCTGCCTTTCTATTCTCCTGTGGCCTGGTTCAGCGTCGCCTACGCCAAGTGGTCAGCCCGTTCTTGCCGGGCCGTGCGGGTGTGCCCTGAAAGACCGTTAACTGCTTCTATTCGTAGAGAAAATACGCCCTTCGGAGTTCCTCAAAGGCTAGTAGATCCCCACGCCAACTTTCTTCCATGTCTTCCAAAGGTTCCATATTCTCTATGGCCTTTCGAACCGCAGGATCCCCCGTAATGAGGTCAAAGGGGCACTTTTCGAATTCGTATTCGTAGGGTGGCGGCTTCCATTGAAAAGTCTGAGGGTGGAGAGCAACCACGGCCTGTAGCAGGGCCAACGTCGTTCTATAGGGTCTGTAACGTTCTGGATCGATAACGTGAAGCTGAAAACCATGACACAACCGTGCCGCCCATTTGTTGGATGTGGGCTCAAAGGCAATAGGACGCAGGTTGACCCCGGAAAGACTTTGCTTAGGCATAGATTTTCTAAGACGAACCACATCAAAAAAGGGGGCGCCGAAAAGCTCGAAGGGTTGAGTGGTGCCGCGCCCTTCAGACACATTGGTTCCTTCCCAAAGCACCTGCCCGGGATACACCAGAGCAGAAGTGGGTGTCGGCAAGTTGGGAGATGGCGCAATCCATGGCAGGCCGGTGTTGTGGAAAAGCATGTTCCGCTGCCATCCTGCCATGGGCACTACCGTCAATTCACACCCGATGCCGAAGTGGTTGTTAAAAAGGAGGGCAACTTCTCCTATGGTGAGACCATGACGCATGGGGATGGGGTACATGCCGACGAAAGAGGTGTATTCAGGTATCAGGCAATTGCCTTCCAGACGGTCTCCTCCAATAGGGTTTGGACGGTCCAACACAACAATGTGTTTGCCGTGGCTGCGAGCAGCTTCAAGGCACAATGCCATGGTATGAATGAAGGTGTAAACCCGAGTTCCCACGTCCTGAAGATCAATGATGAGTACATCTATTGGCTCAAGCATGGCCTCAGTGGGCGTTCTGGTCACCCCATAGAGGCTGAAAACGGGAATATTGAGAACGGGGTGAACCATATCCTCGGAAGGGACCATATTATCCTGCTTTTCAGCAAAGAATCCATGCTGGGGGCTGAACAGCGCCTTGAGCTGGCCGGGGAAACGATGTTCAATCAAAGCATGGCTGGGCCGAAGTCTTCGGTCAACAGCGGCAGGATTTGCCAGGAGCCCGAGGCGTCTTCCTTGGAGCATCCGTGGGGGGTCAGCAATAAGCGTCTCAATGCCGGTCTGCACAGGTTTCATGTCTGGGCCCGTAACCGATTACCAGCATATGATGGTAGAGCCCATTTGGCAAGAAGGATCCCTGAAAAGTCCTTTTGAGGTCAGTCAAATTGTGGTAGCAAGGGGACCGTACACAGTGAAAGACCTTTGAAGAATTATTTGAGTTTCGCCTGTGGAAGAAACGTGCATGACGGGATATCCTTGCTGAACGTTGATGCAGGTGGTTTCTATGAAAGTTCCTGACTACATCGCCAGACTCAAGCCGTATGTTCCGGGAAAGCCGATGGAAGAACTGGAACGAGAACTTGGCATCACCGGTTCCATCAAGCTGGCCTCCAATGAGAACCCCATGGGCCCCTCGCCAAAAGCCGTTGAGGCCATCAAAGGCGCCTTGACGAACCTGCACCGATATCCGGATGGTAACGGCTACCTTCTGAGGGGGCGAGTGGCTGAAAAACTTGGGGTTTCCAGAAACAACATTGTCCTTGGAAATGGGTCCAACGAGATCATTGAGCTTCTCGTTCGAACCTTTCTCCGAGAAGGCGATGTGGTGATTATGCCAGCCCCGTCATTCTTGATGTATGAGATCATGGTGGAGGCGTGCGGAGCCAAGGCCGTCAAGGTGCCTCTGAAAGATCTGTCGGTGGATCTGGAGGCCATGACGTCAAGCATTTCCAGTGGCGCACGCATGGCCTTTGTGAACAACCCGAACAATCCTACGGGAACAGTCGTTTCCCGAGATGCATTTGAAAGATTCCTGGCCCAGGTTCCAAAGGACGTGATTCTCGTGATAGACGAAGCCTACATAGAGTTTGTGAGAGACGAGGGCTGCCCCATGGGCCCCGACTATCTGGATAGCGACAAACTGGTGGTCACGCTTCGAACCTTTTCAAAAGCCTATGGCTTGGCCGGTCTTCGCATAGGTTACGGTGTGATGAGGCAACGGTTGGCGGATTTTATCCACAGGGTCAGGCAGCCTTTCAATACGAATTCCCTGGCACAGGTGGGTGCGCTGGCGGCATTGGATGATGACACCTTTTTCGGCAAGACCGTCGGGATGGTCCATGAGGGACTCGACTTTTTTTATCAAGAACTCGACGACATGGGGCTTCAATATGTTCCGACGCAGACCAACTTCTTGCTGATTGATGTGCGACAAGACGGCAAAGGGCTTTTCGAGCAGTTGCTTGGCAGGGGGGTGATCGTCAGGGCCATGAATGCTTATGGGTACCCCACCCATATTCGAGTCACCGTGGGCCTGCCGGAGGAAAACCGGCGTTTTATTGAAGCATTGAAAAAGGTGCTTTAGGTGGCGAGCCTCTTGATCACCATAGACGGCCCTGGCGGCGCCGGCAAAACTACGGTGAGTCGGCTCCTGGCGAAGGAGTTGGGGTATACTTATGTTGACACGGGAGCTTTATACCGGGCGGTTGCCCTTGCCGTGCTGTCTGAAAAATGCCCGGCAAATGCGGACCGCAGGGTGGCGCAAATCTGCAGGCACCTCAGATTCCGATTTGAAAACAGCTCAAAGGGGCCGAGATTGTACATGAACGAGGCCGATATCACGGATGAGATAAGGACTCCGGAGATTACCATGCTCGCGTCTGCTGTCTCGGCGAAGCCTGTCGTCAGGCAGCGCCTTCTGGGCGTGCAGCGGGAGATGGGGAAAAATGGGGGCGTTGTCTTTGAGGGACGGGACATGGGCACTGTGGTCTTTCCAGGTGCTGATGTCAAGTTCTTCCTGGATGCTGACCCCAAGGTTCGAGCGTTGAGACGTCACAAAGAGTTGGCGGCCACGGGGGTGAATATCAGCCTGGATGAGGTGACCCACTCCATGCAGAAGAGAGACAGGGATGACTCCAGTCGTGCCCTGGCGCCCTTGAAGCCGGCCGATGACGCGATTAGAATCGATTCAACTTCCCTCAAGATCCGCCGGGTGGTTGAACTAATGCTTGGTCATGTTCGCGTGTCAGTCAAATAAAGGTTGTTTTTTGCAAAAACGCTTGCTATATAAATATATTTTTAGGATCCGGTGCCTAGCCCGGTGCCGGCTAACCAAATCGTAAAGGGGGCCGATGTTTAATGGAAGGGTTGGAAAAGAATACTCACACCGAACAAGAAGAAAGCAAACCAGAAACAGGGGCGGAAGGCTTGGGCGAAGGTTATGAGCCGGAGAGATCCGAATCCCCTGAGTCCACAGAAAAGGAACCAGCAGAAGAAAGCCTTGATTCCAGCCGAGTGATCCAAGCCGGCGCGAAAGCAGAGGGCACCCAAGCCGAAGAGGGTAAGCAAGAGGGAGTGATCCAAGCCAGCGCGAAAGCAGAGGGCACCCAAGCCGAAGAGGGTAAGCAAGAGGCCCTCATGGAGATGTATGAAGAGAGCATTAGGCGGGTGCAGGAAGGGGAGGTTGTCCACGGTAAGATCATCCAGATCGACAAGGAGTTTGTCTTGGTCGATATTGGGTATAAGTCTGAAGGCCAAGTCCCTATTGACGAATTCATGGGGCCGGATGGCACGATCGAGGCCGCTGTAGGCGATACCATCGACATCATGGTGGAACGCTGGGAAGATGAAGACGGGGCTGTACGACTTTCCAAGAACAAGGCTTCAAGGATCAAGGTCTGGGATGATATTCAGAGGGCGTATGAAGAAGGTGCAGCGGTTCAGGGGGTCATAACCAACCGTGTTAAGGGCGGACTCTCGGTTGACATCGGCATCCCGGCCTTTTTACCCGGTTCTCAAGTGGACCTTCGGCCGATGCGTGACCTTGACCAAATGGTCGGCAAGACATTCGATTTCAAAGTGCTCAAGTACAACAGGAAGCGAAGCAATATCGTACTGTCAAGACGGGTGATTCTTGAGAAGGACCGAGAGGAAAAGCGTGCAGAGACCCTTGCCACGATCCACGAAGGCAAGGTGATGGATGGCGTGGTAAAGAATATTACCGAATATGGCGTTTTCGTTGATTTGGGAGGCATTGACGGCCTTCTCCATATTACGGACATGTCCTGGGGTCGCGTGAACTATCCGTCTGAGATGTTCTCCGTGGGAGACAATATCACGGTGAAGGTATTGAGCCTCGATCTGGAACGGGAACGGGTGTCTCTCGGGTTGAAACAGCTTGTGCCTGATCCCTGGACAACCGCCGGAGAAAAATATTTGATAGGGTCCCACGTTGTGGGCCAGGTCGTGAGCCTGACGGATTACGGGGCCTTCGTGGAACTGGAAAAAGGGGTGGAGGGGCTGATTCACGTTTCTGAGATGTCATGGACGAGAAAGATTCGTCATCCCTCCAAGGTCGTGTCCGTTGGTGAGACTGTAGAGGCTGTTGTCCTGAACATCTCGGTTGACAACCGGCGGATCTCTCTGGGAATCAAGCAAGTGGTGCCCAATCCATGGGACGTGATTGCCGAGAAGTACCCCGTGGGGACTACGATCGAGGGGAAGATCAAGAACATTACGGATTTTGGTTTGTTCATTGGGATTGACGAGGGGATCGACGGCCTGGTGCATATTTCTGACATGTCGTGGACGAAGCGTATTCGACACCCCTTGGAGCTGTATAAGAAAGGTGAGGAAGTTCAGGCGGTCGTGCTGAACATTGACAAGGAAAACGAGCGCTTTGCTCTGGGCATCAAGCAGCTTCAACGTGACCCATGGGAAGCTGTTCCTGAACGTTACAAGGTTGGAAGCAAAATCACGGGCACTATCACGAATGTCACAGACTTCGGTGTCTTTGTCGAGCTGGAGGAAGGTATTGAGGGCCTTGTCCATGTTTCAGAAGTTACCGCGGAGAAGGTCAAGACGCCTTTGGGCAGGTTTCAAGTTGGGGAAGTCGTCGGGGCTAAGGTGCTCAACATTAATCCCAAGGAGCGACGGATCGGCCTTTCGATGAAACAGATTGAGGTGGATGAAGAGCATGACTTGGTAGCCGATTATTTGAGCGGTTACAAGGGTTCTCCATCTAGTTTGGGAGAAGTCTTGAAAGAGAATCTCAAGGACAAATCAGCCGACGAAGGGATGGCGAAGCATGCCGGTGAGACATCTGCGGAAAAGGTTCAAGGCCCTGAAGAGGAGACCCCGGAAGGCGGGGGTGGGGATCAAGGGGAAGAAGGCGCTTTTGTGCCGGAGACGGAAGCAATGACAGATCAAACCGCCCCGGGGGCTGAGCAGGAGACGGAAACAGCACCGGCGGGTCACGACGAGGCCGCGCCTTCTGAAGAAGTCACACAGACAACTGATTCGGCTACAGAGGAGACGGCAGACGCCGAGACCGAGGAAAAGAATACAAACCAAGGCGCTTAGAGACCTGCCACCGGGAGATACCTTTTGAGAATCCATAGACATTTCTCTTAGAGCCGTTCAGATACCCTCCTGAAAAAATATCATGTTCGTACGAAGGCATCCTATCTTATTCTCCATGTTGGTGATGTTCGGCATCGGAGCGATTGTGATGATCAGTGTGGCCGTCCTTTTCTACCTGGGCAAGAAGGACTCCACATTCCGGTTTGGCGAACAGGTTGGCGTGATTGAAATCACGGGTGTGATTACTGATCCCAAGCAGACCCTTACTCAGCTAAAAGAGTTTCGCAACAACGAGGATGTGAAGGCGATTGTTTTAAGAATCAATTCGCCGGGCGGCGGCGTGGGTCCTTCCCAAGAGATCTATGAAGAGGTACGAAAAACGAGCCGTGTCAAGAAAGTGGTTGCCTCCATGGGGGCTATTGCAGCCTCCGGCGGCTATTACGTCGCGTCGGCAGCTGATCATATCATGGCAAACCCCGGGAGCATTACGGGCAGCATTGGCGTCATTATGGAATTTGCCAATTTCCAGGAGCTATTTGAGAAAATAGGGATTTCGGCCTTTGTCTTGAAGAGTGGGGAATACAAGGACATAGGTTTTCCATTACGGAAGATGACGCCCAAGGAAAAAGCACTGCTGCAGGCCTTTATTGATAATGTACATGAGCAGTTTGTGGCGGCTGTGGCCGAGGCTCGGAAGATCTCCAAGGAAAAGATTTGGGCCATTGCCGATGGTCGCATCTTGTCAGGGGAACAGGCCAAGAAACTGGGCCTGCTGGACAGCTTGGGCAACCTTGAGGATGCGATAAGCGTGGCGGCCACGCTGGGCGGCATCAAAGGCGAACCCTCGGTTGTTTATGCCAAGAAGAGCAAGTTTTCGGTCTTGCAGTACCTTCTTGGGTCTTCCACTTGGACGGGCGCCCTGGATCAGATTGGTGCCGGCGCCGTTCATTCCGGATATCTTTGCTTGCCGGGCAGGACATAAGCCGTGGTCAAGAACGATCTTGTGGAAGACCTAGTGAGAGCATTTCCCGGTATTACGAAGCGGGACATGACGACCGTGGTGAACGCTCTATTTGAGAGCATGGCACAAGGCCTAATTCGGGGTGAAGCGGTCGAGGTGCGAGGTGTGGGGCGTTTCAAGGCAAGACAGCGTAGGGCAAGAAAGGGAAGGAACCCTAAGACCGAAGCCGCCATTGATGTGCCCATCCATTGGGTGGTTCACTTCAGGCCCGGAGAAGATCTAAGTCGGCGCACAAACCGTTAAAAAAAACCAACATCTCCCAATCCCACCCGTATTATTTCAGGCATATCATCGATCAGGGCAACCACGCTTGAAGGCATGCCAGGCACTGGCCCGCCATCTATGACGAGGTCGATTTGAGATCCAAGAATCTCGTGGATCAGGGAGGCATCAGACAGGACTTGGCCCTCAGCAAGGGTTGCGGTGGTCGATATGACGGGATGGCCGAGTTCCTTGACCAAGGCCAAACAAATGGGGTGATCCGGCACTCGAATCCCCGCCGTTCTTCGTCGGGTTAACATAATCTTTGGAACGAGCTTGGACCCCTCCAAGATAAACGTGTAAGGCCCAGGGAGCAACCGCTTCATGGTTTTGTACGCATAGTTAGAGACCTTGGCATACTGGCTGATGTCCTTGAGGTCGGAGCAGATAAAACTGAAGGGTTTTTTCTGACTTCTTTGTTTCAGTCTGTACATCTTGCCGATCGCCTTCTTGTTCATGATATCGCAACCCATACCGTAATACGTGTCCGTGGGGTAAGCGATGGTTCCGCCGTCTTTCAGGATCTGTACCACCCTTTGGATCAAGCGGGGTTGTGGATTCTTGGGATTAATAGCGAGCAGCATGATGTGTGTAATCATTCACCCTTTGGGCTTGAGGACACGCCTCATATGACGAACCCTCGGGCCCAATCAAACCATCAATTTTAGCCTTCTAACAAACCTAATATCTTAAAATGTATAATTTTTTGACTCAATAGTTGTCAAGACCCAATCCCGTTGGTTCAAATAAATCGTTGCCAAAGGCAGGCCCATTTGTTAATCATTGCTGCCCAAAAAGGATAGAGGAGATGCCCATGGCACAGACCATGTTTGAGGAAGGTTTGACCTTTGATGATATCTTGCTCGTGCCCGCCTATTCAGCGGTGTTACCCCGAGACGTGGATGTGCGTAGCCGTTTGACAAGAAGGCTATCACTCAATATCCCCATCGTCAGTGCAGCCATGGACACCGTGACCGAAGGTGAAACCTCGATCAGCCTGGCACGAGAAGGAGGCATTGGGATTATTCACCGGAACATGAGCATCAAGAGCCAGGCCCAAGAGGTGGATCAGGTCAAGAAGTCGGAGAGCGGAATGATCGTCGATCCGATGACGATTGAACCTGACAAGCCCATCCACGAAGTTGTAGCGCTCATGGAGAGGTACCGGATTTCGGGGGTGCCGGTTGTCAAGGGGGAGCATCTGGCGGGGATTGTGACGAACAGGGATCTTCGATTTGAAACAGACATGAACAAGAAGGTCTCTGACGTGATGACTCGAGAGAACCTGGTGACGGTGCCCGATGGGATCACCCTGCAAGAGTCCAAGGCGCTCCTCCACAAGCACCGAATCGAAAAGCTTTTGGTCATAGATGATAGAAGACGCTTGAAAGGACTTATTACCATTAAGGATATCGAAAAAATCAAGAAATATCCCAATGCATGCAAGGACAGTCTGGGCAGGCTCAGGGCGGGCGCCGCCGTCGGCGTGGGGGCTGACATGGAAGAGCGCACCGAGGCCCTTGTTGGTGCAGGTGTGGATGTGGTTGTCATTGATACCTCTCATGGCCACACGGCCAGCGTCTTGAAAGCCGTTGAGAGGTTGAAACAGACCTTTACAGACATTGATTTGATTGCTGGCAATGTGGCGACGGCGGAGGGGGCTGAGGCCCTGATCAAGGCAGGGGTTGACGGTGTCAAGGTGGGCATTGGTCCAGGGTCCATTTGTACGACACGCATCATCGCCGGCGTGGGGGTTCCCCAAGTGAGAGCCATTATGAACTGCAGGGCCGTTTCCGAGAAAACCGGAGTGCCCCTGATCGCTGACGGAGGGATCAAGTTCTCAGGGGATATCACCAAGGCAATAGCTGCAGGTGCCCACTGTGTCATGATTGGAGGCCTTTTTGCAGGGACTGACGAGAGCCCGGGTGAAACGATCCTATTCCAGGGACGAAGCTATAAGGTATATCGAGGCATGGGTTCTCTGGAGGCCATGAAGAAGGGGAGCAAAGATCGGTACTATCAAGAAGACCTCGCCCAGGAAGCAAAACTTGTCCCGGAAGGCATCGTGGGTCGAGTTCCTTACAAGGGGTCCCTTGCCGCATGTGTTTACCAGCTGGTGGGCGGTCTCAAGGCCGGCATGGGCTATGTGGGGTGCGAAACGATCGAGGCGTTGCGCCAAGATGCCCGGTTCATCCGTATTACCCCTTCGGGTTTGCGCGAAAGCCATGTCCATGATGTCATCATCACAAAAGAAGCCCCCAATTATTTGTTAGACTAATGCCCTCTTCTGATTTTGTCCACCTCCACGTTCATACCCAGTACAGCCTGCTCGACGGGGCTATTCGCATCGACTCCCTGCTGCAGCGGGCAGCATCCTTCCGGATGCCCTCATTAGCCATTACCGACCACGGCACCATGTACGGGGTCATTGAGTTTTATGAGAAGGCGTACAAGGCCGGTATCAAGCCCATCATAGGGTGCGAGGTCTATGTGGCCCCCACCAGCCGTTTTGACAAGGATCGCCGTCAAAAAGGCGGACTGTTTCACCTCATCCTCCTGGCGAAGAACGCGAAGGGGTATAAAAACCTCTGCCGGCTGGTCACGGCTGCCCATTTAGAGGGCTTTTACTATAAACCCCGGGTGGACAAGACCATCCTCTCAGAGTGCAGTGAGGGGCTCATTGCTCTGAGTGCCTGCCTCCATGGGGAGATCCCCCGGTTAATACAGGCCGGGCGCCTGGACAAGGCCGCGGACGCTGCCCGCACCTACGAGCGTATCTTTGGTGAAGACAACTTCTACCTGGAAGTCCAAAACAACGGTATCCAGGTCCAGGAGACGGTCAACCGAACCCTAAGAGAGATGGCGCATGAGCTTTCCATGCCGCTGGTTGCGACAAATGACTGCCACTACCTGGCCCCGGAAGATACCCGCGCTCACGATATCTTGTTGTGCGTCCAGACCGGCAAAACGGTTCAGGAAGACAAGCGTCTGAAGTTCCGGACCGATCAGCTTTACTTCAAGTCTCCGGAGGAGATGAAGCTGGACTTTGCGGACTATCCCGATGCCGTCAAGCATTCTGTTGACATCGGCAACCGCTGCAACCTGGAGCTCGATTTGGGCTCTTATCATTTTCCGAGATTTCGGGTCCCCCATGGCCTTGAGGATGCGGGGGCCGCCTCGCAAGGCGATGATCCTGCCGACGTGGACTCATACCTTGAGCGAGAGGCTGCAAGGGGACTGAAAGAACGATTGCAGACGGCCTCTTCCGGGGATCGCGACTTCTCGGCCGTCGATCACGAGAGATACCGGAATCGTCTTGAGCGAGAACTCGAGGTGATCAAGAAGATGGGTTTCTCAGGTTATTTTTTGGTGGTTGCAGATTTTGTCCGCTTTGCCAAGGAGCAGGGGATCCCCGTGGGGCCCGGGCGCGGCTCGGCGGCGGGCAGTCTTGTGGCTTATGCCCTGAAGATTACGGACCTGGATCCTATTGCTTACGGCCTCATATTCGAACGTTTCTTGAATCCAGCCCGAAAGAGCATGCCTGATATCGACATTGATTTTTGCATAGAAGGTCGGGACGCCGTCTTCAAGTATGTGGTGGAGAAATATGGCGGCCCTGATTATGTTGCCCAAATCATCACCTTTGGAAAAATGCAGGCCAGAGCTGTGATAAGGGATGTGGGCAGAGCCCTGGACATTCCGTTGAGAGAAGTGGACAGCATAGCCAAGATGATACCTGAAGTGCTCAACATCAGTCTGGCCAAGGCCCTGTCTCAGGAACCGAGACTCAAGACTGCGGCTGAAAAAGACCCCCGTATCAAGGAACTCCTCACCGTGGCTCAGGCACTGGAAGGGCTTCCAAGGCATGCCTCCACCCATGCCGCTGGCGTGGTGATCTCCGACCGGCCTCTGGTCGAGTACCTCCCCCTAGCCCGGGGCAAAAAGGGGGAAGTGGTCACGCAGTATGATATGAAGGCGGCGGAGAGAATCGGGCTGATCAAGTTTGACTTTCTGGGTCTTCGCAATCTGACCGTGATGAAAGAGACCTGCGACATCATCGGCAAAGGCGGCGGCACGCCTCCAGATCTAGCGAACCTGGACCTCACGGACAAGAAGACCTTCGAACTCCTCGCATCGGCCCGGACTACAGGCGTTTTCCAGCTTGAAAGTTCGGGCATGAAGGACCTGTTACTTCGCCTGAAGCCGGCCTGTTTCGGGGACATTGTCGCCTTGGTGGCCCTCTATCGTCCAGGGCCCTTGGACAGCGGGATGCATGACGCGTTTGTTAAAAGGAAAAACGGCCAGGTGGCAGTGACCTACCTTCTCCCTGAGCTTGAAGCTATCCTGAAAGACACCTACGGCGTAATCCTCTATCAAGAACAGGTCATGAACATCGCTTGCGTGCTCGCAGACTATTCCATGGCCGAGGCTGACAATCTTCGAAAGGCCATGGGTAAGAAGATAGGCGAGATTATGGCTCAAGAGAGGGAGCGTTTTCTGATCAGGGCCAAGGACAAAGGGGTGGACCCGGAAAAGGCGGAAAAGATCTTTGATCTTATGGAGAAATTTGGACGCTACGGCTTCAACAAGGCCCACAGCGCCGCCTACGCCATGATTGCTTTTCAGACAGCCTACCTGAAGGCCCACTTCCCGGTTGAGTTTATGGCCGCCATCCTGACCAGCGAGATGAACGCCACCGAGGAGGTCGTTAAGTACATTGCGGAATGTCGCGATCAGGGCATCAAAATACTTCCGCCTGACATCAATAAGAGCGACATGAATTTTGCGGTGGTGGAGGGCGCCATTCGTTTCGGTCTGGCGGCGGTTAAGAACGTGGGAGAAGGGGCGATTGAGTCCGTCCTTGAGGTACGAAAATCGGGTGGTCCTTTTGAATCGTTGTTCGACTTCTGCGAACGGGTGGATCACCGAAGGGTCAATCGGAGGGTCATTGAGAGCTTGATTAAATGCGGCGCCTTTGATTTCCCTGGTACAAAACGGTCCCAGATGATGTCGGTACTGGGGATGGCTATGGAAATCGGACACAAGATCCAGAGGGATCGCATCAATGGTCAGTATAGCCTTTTTGAGGTCATGTCGCAACAGGACGCAGGCGTTGCTTATCCCCCACTGCCTGAGATGAAGGAATGGGATGAGAGCCAACTCTTGCACTGCGAAAAGGAAGCTCTGGGGCTTTTCATTACCAGTCACCCTCTGGCCAAATATGAATACGTCCTCAAAAAATTTGCCAACACGGACACCATGAGTCTCCGGGGACTTTCCGACGGTGCTGCTGTTCGCATAGGCGGGCTTGTGAGAGATTACAAGCACTACAACGACAGAAAGGGCGACCGTATGGCCTTCGTCACCCTTGAAGACTTGAGTGGTTTTGCAGAGGTGACGCTTTTTTCATCCTTGTTCGCAAGCGTGTCGGATCTCATTCAGAAAGACACTGCGATATTTGTGGAAGGTCGTGTGACAAAGGATGAAAAAGCGGTAAAGATCCTTGGCGATTCAGTCATTCCCATAGAAAAGGCCGAGGAAACCTGGACAACCAGTGTCCGCCTAAACCTTGACATGACGAGTCTTGACAAAGAAATGCTGGAAAAGCTTTACGCAATATTGCGGAAGCACAAGGGGACCTCCAGTGCCTATCTGCATCTGCGGATGCCCCAAAGAACGGAAACCGTTATTGCACTACCCGACCACATGAGGCTGAAAGCGGGAACGGCACTGACGGAGGCGATCAACGGTTTCTTAGGTTATGGTGCGGTGGAGACCGTTTGCCAGAGGCAATAACCGCATACCCATAACCAGGAACGGGTCCTATGAACCCAAATCAGGATCGCAATTACCGCAGCCTTGTTTCAGGGCACAAACTTGAGACTTTTCGTGTCATCGTCAAGGAAACTGATTTGATGGTCAGGACGGAGAGGCCCCTCGAAGCTGAAACTAGGGCTTTCGTCCTGAAACACAGAATGGCCCTGGAAAGATACATTGGGGACCATCCGGACTTTGTTGATAGGCTGACACCATGCCCTCGCGACCCCCTTGCGCCGCCAATTGTAAAGACGATGATGGAGGCTGGTAGGAAGGCGGGAGTGGGCCCCATGGGAGCCGTTGCGGGCGCCGTGGCCGAGTATGTGGGCACAGATCTCTTGGCCCACAGCGAGAAGGTGATCATTGAGAATGGCGGAGACGTTTTCATCAGGACGCCCTTTCCACTGACTGTAGCTATACTTGCCGGTCATTCGCCGTTAAGCGGCAAGCTGGGCGTGCGCATCGATTCCCCGGAAAGCCCTGTAGGCGTTTGCACTTCTTCGGGAACCGTAGGACATTCCCTCAGCCTTGGAAGAGCGGACGCAGCCGTTGTCATTTCAGCGTCTGCGGCCCTGGCTGATGCGGCCGCCACGGCCATCGGGAATCGGGTTTCAGATAAGGTTGACATCGCGTCTGCCATCCGTTTTGGAGAAGACATCGACGGCGTTCTGGGTATTGCTGTCATAGTCGATGACAAGATGGGGGCGTGGGGTCAGGTGGAATTGGTCAAGTTGGGTTAGTCCTCCTTGATCAGTGTTGGGGAAAGGGCTTGTTTTTTTGGTTGGGCCTGCTATATTATTTTAAGAGAGTTACACGGACGGTTCGCCTGCCGACTGGAGCGATTGTGGCGGAACTTCTGGATATATTGACGTGAAGACATGAAGACCCTGTGGGCCCCGTGGCGAATGGAGTACATCCTAAGCGAGAAGCAAGACGAATGCATCTTTTGTCTTGCCCTGTCCAAAGAGGGGAACCT
>Ga0307424_1000302_pt1 | contig 26014 bp, 19 predicted proteins | sample SalMarWE160320MG_FD_202157 | JGI IMG/M metagenome (GOLD analysis project Ga0307424, IMG submission 202157) | Salt marsh sediment microbial communities from the Plum Island Ecosystem LTER, Massachusetts, United States - WE1603-20 | ecosystem: Environmental > Aquatic > Marine > Intertidal zone >... | reverse complement strand
TCTCCTCCGGCCGGGCCCGGGTCCCGGCCGGGATCCATACCGGGAATTCCCCGTCGGCGACCGGCCCGGTGATCATCACGGCCAGGGTGTCCCCTCCCGCCATCCAGACCAGGCCCGGCCCGTCCGGAGCCAACCCCCAGCGCCGGCACGCGGCCGGGGTGGCCCGGCGGAATCCGTCGGCCCGGAGCAGGATCCAGTTCCCCAGGACGTCCCAGGCCGCCCGGTCCGATTCCGGGGTGACCTCGGTGCCCAGGCGGAACGTCCGTCGATGCCGGGGGGTCCGGACCAGGATGGAATCCACGTCGGCCAGCCCGAAGGTGACCGGGGCTTCCAGCCGCAGGTCGTCCGCCGGCCGGCCAAGGACCGGGAGGTAGCGGTCCGAGACCTCCAGTGCGAACCCGCGGCCCTCGGTCTGCGCGTAGACCCGGTCGGTGCCGGGGACCCGGCTCCCGAGCCGGACACCCACCGTCCGCCCGTCCCGGGTCACCACCCGGGCTGCGGCCTGGGGCGCGTCCAGCCCGGTGATCCCCGAGTCCAGGGGGATGGAGTCCGCGAAGACTTCGATATGCATATGATTCAAGGAACTCAGGTATTCCCGCATTTTTTTTGGAGTTACGGGCCCCGGATAGGGTACGGACAGGCTCCAGGACCCGTCCGCCGCCTTGGCCGCCTCCAGGTTCAGGACCCCCCCGGGCCCCCGGAGCCGGAGGGTCTCGGCCCGGCTCTCCGTGAACGGCAAGAGCTGGGTGTCCCGCAGGTCGTGGAGTTCCTTGAACAGGTACGTGCGCACGATGCGGTCGTCCACCGCGGCCACTTCCGGGGCGCTCCCGGAGCGGACGTAGTCCCAGGAGGCGTTGAGGCCGAAGCCCCCGACGAGCAGGGTGTCGGGGGGCAGGTCCCGGTAGACCGCCCGGATCACCTCCCGCGGGACCCGCATACCGTAGGTATCCATTTTCCGGGGTGTGAGCGGGTACCGGTCCTGGATCTCCAGCGGGGAGAGGTGGTGGATGAGGGCGTTCACCACCACTCCGTCCGCGGCATCCTGCACCGGGGCCACGATGCGCCATCCGTTCACCCCGCCCGGCACCACCGCGGTGGTATCGCCCCGGAAGGCCACCCACAGGGTGTCCGGCGTCCGCTGCTTCAGGGTGAAGAACGGGATCTCCTCGGTGGGGGTGCGTCCGGAGAGGATCCACCAGGTCGCGGCCAGGAGGAGAGCGAAGGCCGCTCCGGAGATCCAGAAGGTCCGCGACTGCACCCTAGCGCCGCCTCCACCAGACCGCCGATCCCGCGGCCAGCACCCCGAGAGGAAGGAGTCCTACCACCAGCACCATGAGCGCCCGCCCCTGCTGCCGGGTGAGGACCACCGGGCGGTCGGTGCGGCTCCGCGGCCGCAGCTCGATCAGCGACTCGCGGCCGGCCAGCCACTGCATGGCGGCCAGGAAGAGGTCCCCGTTCCCCAGGGAACCGAAGTACTGGTTGGTGGCGAAGTCCGCGTCCCCGAAGACCACCAGCCGCCCCTCCCGCCCTCCCGGGGCCGGCCAGCTCGCGGCGGCGGCCAGCCCCCGCGACCGCGCTTCCGACGACGGATCCCCGGCCAGGGTCGCCCGCTTTCCGCTCCGGTAGAGGATCTTGACCTGGCTGCTCTCGGGGGCGGTGCCGGCCACGATCTCCCCCACCCCGGGGAAGGCGACCTGGACCCGGCGGACCCCCAGGGGGGCTACCACCGGATGCGAGGCGATTTCCGCCGGGTGCACGATCTGGGGATCGATCTGGTCCGGGTCGCTGATGAACCGCGGATCGAACCGCAGGCCCACCCGGGCCAGGACCCGGTTCCAGGTGGCGCCGCGGGCGGGATCGAGAGCCAGGAGGAGGCCGCCGCCCGCGTTCAGGTAGTCCCGCACGCTGTCCGCCTCGGCCGGGCTGAGTTCGGTCCGCGGGCCCATGACCACCATCACGTCCAGCGAGTCGTGAACCATGCCCCCGGCCAGCATGTTCAGGTTGAAGGGCACGAAGTTCCGGTGGTAGAGGGTCTCGGCCGCCGTCCGCATCCCGCCCGGTTCGGTGCTCATCAGCGGCGACTCGCCGTGTCCGCGCACGAAGCCGGCGAACTGCGCCCTGTCCTGGCTCGCCTTGAGCAGGGCGGCCAGGAAGCCCTCCTCGGTGGGCCGGTCGAAGACCTCGTGGTGCTCCCCCACCTGGACCACGGAGGCGAAGTTCTGCAGCTGGAACTCGAACGCCTTCACCGGATCCCGCCTGGGATCGACGATGTGGAACCGCAGCCGGGGATCGGCGTCCCGGGCCGCCTCCAGAATCCGCCGCATCCGCTCCGGCACCCCGGTCTGGTCCGGATAGAAGACCCACACCTCCGGCGGCTCCGGGGCGGCGCGCAGGGCGGCCGCGGTCTCCGGAGCCAGGGTGAACAGCTTGTCCTCGGTGGTGTCCAGCCGCAACCGGAACATCCCGGCCAGGATGTTGACCAGCACGGCGATGCCGATCACGAACAGGGTGGTGCCCAGGACCGTCCCCCCCACCCGGGTGCTGCGCCGGCCCAGGAAGCGTTCCACGCTGGCCCCGGCCCGGAAGAAGTAGACCAGGAACAGGATCCCCCCGAGCACGGCCAGGGTCAGGGACAGGGACCCCGAGCCGATGACCATGACCCGGACCAGTCCCGCGGCCACCAGGAGCAGCACCCCGCCGTAGCCGAGCAGGTCGCTCCGCCCCTTCACGGCCGCCACCTGCGGGAGAGGACGGACTGGCTGGCCGCGTAGACCCCGAGCAGGATCAGGGACAGGTAGAACACCAGGTCCGAGGTGTCGAGGAGTCCCTTGCCGAAGGAGTCGAAATGGCCGGCGAAGGAGATGTAGGTCAGGACCTTGGACAGGACGCCCGAGGTGACCCGGCCCAGCCAGGCCATGAGCCACAGGCAGAGGAAGAGGGCGAAGGCCGCCGCCCCCGCCACCACCTGGTTCTGGGTGACCGTGGACAGGAAGAGGCCGATGGACAGGTAGGCGGCTCCGGTGAGGAAGAGCCCCAGGAACCCGGTCAGGACCGGTCCCCACTCCGGGTTCCCGTACAGGAACAGGATGGCCACGTGCAGCGCCGCGCCCAGGAGGATGGAGCCGAAGAGGGCGACCGAGGCCAGGTACTTGCCCCAGATCACCGCCGTCTCGGTGATCGGGGTGGTGAGCAGGATCTCCAGCGTCCCCTGGCGGATCTCCTCGGACACCAGCCGCATGCTGAGGAGCGGGAGCAGGAAGAGCACCATCACCGACACGCTGTACAGGTAGGGCCGGATGAGGTCCTGGTTCACGTCCACCCCCTTGCCCGCGGCCTGGGTGGATGCGTTCACGAACTCGCTCAGCTGCCCGAAGAAGAAGATGCCGGAGAGGAGGAGGAACACGGCCAGCACCGCGTAGGCCACCGGCGAAACCCAGTAGGCGGAGAACTCACGGCGGAAGACGAGCCAGAGGCTACGCACCGTCCCCTCCCCGGGTCACGGTGCGGAAGACCGACTCCAGGTCCGAGGCCTCGTGGCGGAGTTCCACCAGATCGACGCCGGCCTGCTGGACGGCCCGGGCCACCCGGACGGCGGTCAGGTCGGCGTCCTCCACCCCCAGCAGCCAGCTTCCCGGAGCGGTTCCCCGCTCGCAGCCGGTCACCCCCGGCACCGAGGCCAGGAGGCTCCGGTCCAGGTCGCTGCCCAGCCGCAGGCGGAGCTGGGTGTGGGTTCCGAAGCGCTCGGCCAGCTCCCGGGGGGAGCCGCTGGCCACCATCCGCCCCTGGTGGATGATGAGCACGAAACCGCAGATCTGGGCCACCTCGCTCAGGATGTGGCTGGACAGGAGCACCGTCTTCTCCCCGGACAGGTCGTGGATGAGTTCCCGTACTTCCACCACCTGGTTGGGATCCAGGCCGCTGGTCGGCTCGTCCAGGAGCAGGACCGGAGGATCCCCCAGGAGCGCCATGGCCAGACCCGTCCGCTGGCGGTAGCCGCGGGAGCACTTCCCCACCAGGCGCCGTCGCACCGGCTCCAGCCCGGTCCGGGACACCACCCGGTCCACCTCGGCCGCGATGCGGCGGGACGGGATCTCCTTGAGACCGGCCAGGTAGCGCAGGAACCCCTCCACCGTCAGGTCCCGGTAGAGGGGAACGTCCTCGGGAAGGTAGCCCACCCGCCGGCGCACCTCGCGCGAGTGATCGGCCACCTCGTAGCCGGCCACCCGGACCGAGCCCTCGTTGGACGACATGAAGCCGGAGAGGATGCGCAGCGTGGTGGTCTTGCCCGCGCCGTTCGGTCCCAGGAAACCGGTCACCATCCCTTCCGGCACCTCGAAGGTGATCCCCTTCAGCGCCTCGAAGGCGGCGTATCGCTTCCAGAGGTCCCGGACCGCGATCAACGGAACTCCTCGGCCATGCGGATCCGCCGGGCGTTGCAAGGATGGGTGTAGAGGGTGAACTCCACCCAGGCCGGGGGCAGGACCTCGGAGAGGTTCTCCTTGGCCAGGCGCACCTCGGTGCGGATGAAGGTGTCCGGATCCCGGGTGAGCTGGAGCGAGGTGAGGTCGGCCTGGGCCTCCATGCGCCTGGAGACCCAGTTGGACGGCACCACGCTCACGATGGAAAGCAGGATGTAGAGGGCGTAGGCGGGGACGACCAGGGCGGGATCCCCCCGGCCCTCCAGCCCGTGGAAGCCGGAGGTCGCGGCCCGGCCCAGGATGCCGTGGGCCAGCCACAACCCGACCAGGACCGCGGCCAGGCCCAGGGCCAGTCCCTTCTCGATGTGGTGCCGCCGCCAGTGCCCCACCTCGTGGGCCAGGATCATGGCGATCTCGTCCGGGGGGAAGCCCTGGACCAGGGTGTCGTAGAGCACGATGCGCCGGGTGTGGCCGAAGCCGGTGAAGTAGGCGTTCACCGCCGTGGTGCGCCGGCTGGCGTCGGCGACCAGGATCTCCTGGGCCGGCACCCCGCCCTCCCGGCTCAACTCCAGGAGCCGGGCCTCCAGGGCCGGGTCGTCCAGCCGGTGGAAGCGGTTGAAGAGCGGATCGACAACCAGCGGGGCCAGCATGACGTAGCCCACGGTGAGCACGGCCACCGTCCCCCAGGCCGCCGCCCACCAGGTACGGGGCAACGAGGCGAAGAGCCCGAGGACCAGGACCCCCACCCCCACCACCAGGATCCAGCCGATGCCGGCCGCCTTCCCCCAGTCCAGGAGGAAGCTGGCCCAGGTGTCGTGGCGCAGGCCGACGTCCCGGGCCATGGCGAACCGGAACACCGAGAACGGCAGCCGGAGAAAGGAGAGACCGACCGCGACCAGGAACAGGATGAGGGCGCGGGCCAGCCAGGCCCGTCCCCCGGTGGCGTCCAGGGCCCAGGCGCCCCAGTCGCCGAGGGGCCCCAGGGCCAGCCACAGAACGGCCACCGCGATGACCGCGATCTGGATGAGGGTGGAGGTCCGGACCGCCCGGTGGAAGTCCCGCCCCTTCTTGACGAAGTCCTGGTCGTAGTGGGCGGCCACGATCCGCTCCAGCTGCCCGCGCTCGGGGGCGAGGCTGCCGGAAGCCGCGGTGGGGAGCAGGATCAAGAGGCCCAGCAGGCAGGTGCGCCGCCAGGTGCGGCCGGGGGGGAACAGGCTGGAGATCGCCGCCGGAAGCCTCATGGGCGGAAAAGCCTACCACGGGGGCAGGGAGACGGCCAGCACCCCCTCCTGGCTGGAGAACCGGGTCCCGGGGGCCGATATGGTATAATCGAGAGGATTCGTATGCTTACGGGAATGGCTTTCATCATCGCCTGGATCGGCCTGGTGCCGCCGGGAACGGGGCCGGCCATGGCGCTGCCGGCCGAGGCCTTCCCGCGCCCTGCCGCCTTGGACCCCGCCGTCGCCTTCTGGAAGGACGTCTTCACCCGCTGGGACGAGAACCAAGTCGTCTTCTTCGACGAGATGGACCTGAGCCGGGTCTACGAGGTGCGCCGCCTCCCCGCCTCCACCGGGCGCCGGGAAACCGAGCGCGAACGCGAGCACCTGCGCGCCGCCTGGAAGGAATCCCTGGTCGACGATCTCCACCGCCTGGGCCGGTCCGACGTGGACTACGACCATCTGGCCGGCCGCCGGGCCCGCCTCTACCGCCTGCTGGGCGAGAGCCGGGATCCCGAAACCTATCTTACCGCGGCGGAGAACCTCCGCTCCCAGCGAGGCATCCGCCGGTCCTTCCTGGACGGGGTGGCCCGGTCCGCGCGCTACGCCGAGGCCTTCAAGCGGATCTTCCGGGAGGAGGGCGTGCCCGAGAGGCTGGTCTATCTTCCCCACGTGGAGTCGTCGTACCGCTGGAACGCCCGCTCCAACGTGGGCGCCCTGGGCATGTGGCAGTTCATGGCCTCGACCGCCCGCAAGTACATCCTGGTGGACCAGGCGGTGGACGAGCGCCTCGACCCCTACACCGCGGCCCGGGCCGCGGCCCGGTACCTGCAGAACGCCTACGACGAACTCGGCAGCTGGCCCCTGGCCATCACCTCGTACAACCACGGGGTGGACGGGATGAAGAACGCGGTCCGGGACATGGACACCACCGCCATCGACACCATCATCGCCGGGTACCGGGGGCCGCTCTTCGGGTTCGCCGGCCGCAACTTCTATCCCGAGTTCCTGGCCGCCGCCGATCTGGCCGAGAGCCTGCTGGCCGACCCCGGCGAGCTGGTCCTGGACGAGCCGGAGACGTTCACCACCTATCCCCTTCCCGCCTACGTCAAGCTGAACACGGTGGCCGACGCCTTCGGGGTGAGTTCCCGGGAACTCGTCGACCTGAACCCGGCCCTTCGCCGCGAGGCGCGGCACAACGATCTCCACCTGACCAAGGGATTCCGGCTCAAGGTGCCGGTGGAGGTGGGTCCGGTGGCCGACGCCCGATTCGCCGCCATCCCCGCCTCGCACCGCCCGGTGCAGAAACCCGAGCGCACCTACCGCGTCCGCCGCGGCGACAACCTGGGAGCCATCGCCGCCCGCCACCGCACCTCGGTCCGGACCCTGCAGCGCCTGAACGGCATCCGGAACCCCAACCACCTGCGGGCGGGAATGCTCCTGCGGCTCCCGAGCTAGCCGGACCGCCTACGTCTGCGGCCCTTCCCGCAGTCCCAGCACGTCGTCCATGGTGTGGAGCCCCGGCCCGGCGCCGGCCGCCCAGACCGCGGCCCGGAGCGCGCCGCGGGCGAAGAGCCCCCGGTCCAGGGCCCGGTGGGTGAGCACCAGTTCCTCGTCCTCCCCCCCCAGCCACACCGTGTGCTCGCCCACGATCTCCCCCTGGCGCAGGGAGACGATGGCCGGCTCCGCCTCCCCGTCCCGGCCCAGGGAGCGGGCCAGGAGCCGGGCGGTGCCGCTGGGCGCGTCCTTCTTGTGGCGGTGATGCCGTTCCAGGAGGGTGGCCTCGCCGCCCAGGCCGGCCCGCGCGGCCAGGGCCAGCATCCGGCGCAGCACCGCGATCCCGGGGCTCAGGTTGGGGGCCAGCACCACCGGGATGCGTCCGGCCGCCCGGCGCAGGGCCGCGTCCGCCTCGGCGTCCAGACCGGTCGTTCCCTCGACCAGGGGGACTCCGGCCGCGGCGGCGGCGGCGGCGTGGGCGGCCACCGCCTCGGCCCGGGTGAAGTCGACGGCCACCGCACGGTCCAGGGCGGCGAAGGCCTCGGCCGCGGTCGTGAATCGCCGGGGTGATCCGGGGACCGGCTCCCCCTCCGCCGACCGCGACACCGCACCCACCACCGCGACCTCCGGGGCGGCAACGGCCGCGGTCAGAACCGCCCGGCCCATGCGCCCCGTGGCCCCGAGCACGATCAGCCGCACCGGCCCGCTCACGCTCCCGCCCCCTGGGCCAGCCGGCCGCGGGCGGCCAGGGCGAGGGCGATCTGGACCGCGTTGGTGGCCGCGCCCTTCAGCAGGTTGTCGGCCACCACCCACAGGACGAGCCCGACCGGATCGGAGGGATCCCGCCGCACCCGGCCCACGAACACGTCTTCCAGTCCGGCCGCCTCCCGCGGGAGGGGATAGCGCGCCCGGGCCGGGTCGTCCTCCACCCGGATCCCGGCCTCGGCCAGCAACACCCGGGCCCGGGCCGGATCCGGCGCCCGCTCGAAGGAGGCCCACACCGCCTCGCTGTGTCCCCGGAGCACCGGGACCCGCACGCAGACCGCACTCACCGGGAGGCCGGGCAGGTCCAGGATCTTCCGGGTCTCCTGGCGCATCTTGATCTCCTCGGTGGTCTCCCCGGAGTCGGCGAAGGTCCCGATGTGCGGAATCACGTTGAAGGCGATCGGGTGGGGAAAGACCGCGGGCTCCTCGTCATCGCCGTCCAGGGCCCGGCGGGTGGAGCGCACGAGTTCGTCCAGGGCGCGGGCCCCGGCCCCGGAAACCGACTGGTAGGTGGCCGCGCGGACCGCGGCCAGCCCCCACTCCCGGTGGAGCGGGGCCAGGGCGACCACCATCTGGATGGTGGAGCAGTTCGGGTTGGCGAAGATGGCCGCGTCCGCGTCGAGGGCGCCGGGGTTCACTTCCGGCACCACCAGGGGATGGGTGCTGCGGAAAGCGCTCGAGTTGTCGATCACCACCGCACCCGCCCCGGCGAAGCGCGGGCTCCATTCCCGGCTGGGGCCGGCCCCGGCCGAGGCCAGGACCAGGTCCACCGGCTGGAACGAGGTCTCGTCCAGGGCCCGGACGGCGACCGGCGCGCCCCGGAAGGAGAGTTCCGTCCCCGCGCTGCGGGGCGAGGCGTAGGCCACCGCCGACGACACCGGGAGGGGCGAGGCCTCCAGGAGGCGCCACATCTCCCGGCCCACCGCCCCGGTGGCCCCTACCACCGCGACCCGCAGACCGCTCATGGGGTCTTGAAGCTGACCCGGCCGGTGCCCGGATTTCCGGCCTGGTCGAAGACCCGGATCACGATCACGTGATCTCCGGAGGCGAGGTCGTCGGAAAGATCCTTCAGCGAGGTGCGGAAGGGTTCCCGCGGCATGTCGGGGATGCCGTCCTCGGGAAAGAGGGTGGTCCAGGACGCGCCGTCCACCGCCAGCTCCAGCCGCTTGATCGAGGAGCCGGCGTCCTCGGCCACCCCGGTCACCGCGCCGTTCCGGACCTGGAGGTCGCTGACCCGAGGCGGGGTGTTGTCGACCAGGAAGGCGTCGGTCACCCGGAAGCCGGTGAGTTCCCCGCCCGGGGGATTGTCGGCCCGGTCGGAGGCCCGCACGCGGAGGGCGTACCACCCGTCGGGGACGGTGGAGCTGTCCCAGACCCAGGGCGAGGCTTCTCGGTCCCGGACCAGGGGCTTCCAGACCGTCTCCCCCGCCGCCCGGAGATCGATGTCGAAGCGCAGGTCGTCGCCGTTCGGATCCGTGCTGTCCCAGCTTACCGTGCGGTAGCGCCGGGCCCAGGAGGCCTCGGCGTCCCCCGCCTCGGAGGTCCCGTTCCGGTTCCCCGGCGTCTGGAACTCGACCCGCACGCCACCCGGGAGTTCCTGGAACATCGAGGCCGGCTGCCCCCGGTCCCAGGACTGCTTGAGATCCTCGCCCAGGGCCGAGACCCGGGCCGCGCTCACCCGGGGAGCCAGGTTGGCCGGAAGGTAGGTGACCCGGATCCCGCCCACGCGGGCGCTCTCCCCCTCCAGGCGCACCCGCCATTGCAGGAACCGGGCCGGAGGGCTGGGCACCGGGCCGCGGTCCGCCTCCAGGTGCACCGCTTCCCAGTCGCTCCAGCGATCATCCGGGGTCTTGGTGTTGCCGCTTCGCGTCTGTACCCGGAAGGGTCCCGGCGGCAGTCCCGGCTCCGCCATCAGGGCGCCCCAGCGGGCCTGCCCTCCCGCGTCCTCCACCGGGCCGGTGGCGATCCCGGAGACGGCCCGGCCCTCGAGGATCCGGTACACGCGCCCGGCGCCCCCGGTCCCGATCCATCGCGCCCCACCCCGGGTCCAGAGCGCGGTCAGGATCTGCGGCTCCTCCACCTGCAAGCGTTCCATCCAGGCGGTGGGAGGCCCGGGCTCCAGTTCGATCACGCTTCCGTTGCCGTTCTCCTCGCCGGTGGTCACCCAGAGCCGCCCGCCTCCTCCGGAGACCAGGCGGTACAGGAAGCCGGAGGGGGCACTCCAGATCTCCTCCACCGCGCCGCCGGACCTCCAGCGCAGCACGCGGCCGCTCCCCGCCTCGGGATCGGCCAAGAAGAGGATGGCCCCGTCGTCGCCCACCTGCGGGGAGCGCAGTTCCGGCTCGTCCGCGTCGTAGAGCACGGCCCAGGTGCCGTCCGGGGCGATGCGCAGGAGACGCCCCGGCGATTCGGTGGTGGCGATGAGGTCGTCGCCGTCGGCCTCGAGACCGGTCACGTTCACCGCGCCGACGTTGGCGAAGAGTTCGGGTTCGCCGTTCCGGCCCAGCCGGTACACCCGCCCGGTGTTGCCGGTGGCGATGAAGGTCCCCCGCCCGGTGGTCAGGATCCGCCACACGTAGAGTTCCGGGGTGTCGGCCACCAGCACCGGGCCGCTCGAGTCGAGGCGGTAGATCACCCCGTCCGGAGCCGCCCCGAACAGGACCCGCCCGCGGTCGTCGCGTCCCAGGGCGGTGACCTCGGGCTGGATCACCCGGGCCAGTTCCGTCACCGAGCCGTCCGGGGCCACGCGGACCACCGTCCCCGGATCGCCGGTGGCGGCCAGGACGTCCTTCCCGTCCTCCAGCAGATCCCAGATCGATCCCGCCTCCAGATCGGCGGCCGGGCTGCGGGTGAGGGCCAGGGCCAGTTCCCCGCCGCTGGTCACCCCCACCGATTCCCGCTCGGCGGCAGTCCAGCCGTCTACGCCTGTAGTGCGCCAGGTGCGGGGGGCCACCGCCTCGGAAGCCGGCGCGGAGAACAGGAGCAGGGCTGCGACCCCGAGGAGGGCCGCCGGCCGGACGGCTTGGAAGAGATCATCCCGGGAATACGACACTAGCGCGGCTCCTCCACGGTCAGGGGCACGGTCTGACAGCCTATCAGAATCCGGTTCGCGGCCACCGTGCGTTCGGCGACCACGGTGGCTCCGGCCTTGCCCCCCCCGCCGGAGGCGGACGGGGACAGGACCACCGCCCGCAGGGAACCGGGCAGCCGTGGCAGCTCGCGTCCGGTCACCACCGGCGTCGGCTCCGCGCTCACCAGACGCAACACGAGATGGTCGGCGGGTACTTCGCCCTCCAGAAGGGTGATGACCTGCTCCAGGGAGGTCGGCGCGTAGCGGGCTGGGGCCCGCTCCTGGTCCAGCCGCGTGGCCTGACCGCTGTCGCAGACCAGAAGCTGGTACGTCCCCGGCACCAGGTCGGCCGGGAGGGCGAACGGGATCTCCATGGCCCGGGTTTCCCCGCGATAGTCGCGAAGCCGGGCGGTCACCGCCACCGCGGCTCCCGGGTGCACCGGTCCGGGGGGGACGGAGACCCGGTCGAGGAAGGCGGCCTGGATCGAGTCCTGGACCGTCACCGCCACCGCGATCGACTCCAGGCGCACCGACTGGAAGGGGTTTCCGGCCAGGAGACCGGTGATCCGGGCCAGGTCGCCGGCCAGGGCGGTGGGCGGCGAGAAGCCGGCGGCCACCCGCGAGGTCTCCACCACCCGACCCGAGTCCAGGACCACCCGGACCCGCATGTGCAGGGTGAAGGCGCCCTGGGCGCGTCCCAGGGTCTGCATGCAGTTGGTGGCCACCACCCCTACCAGGGCCGGGGTCAGTCCCTCGCCGTCCAGGATCTGGAAGTCCAGCGCCTCGGGACGTTCGGGGAAATCCAGGTCCAGGTGGATCGGGATCATGTGGGGGGCGTCCCCCAGGGCGCCCATGACCCCGGTGGCGTAGTCCCGGGTGATGGCGCCCACGGTGCGCCCGGCCACCCCCAGCTTGAACGAGGTGGAGAGCCGGGGCATGACAGCCAGGATGCGGGCCTCGGTCATCGGATAGGCGGTGGGGCCGAGGCTGAGCATCGGGTGGCCGAAGGCGAGCACCCGCTCGCCTTCGACCCAGGTCACGGTCCCGATGGCGGCCATGGAGGCGTCGCCCCGGATGAGTTCCACCCCGACCGCGCTCCCCGGCTCCAGGTGCACCGGGCCGGTTCCGGGCGCCGGGTCCCCTCCGCCACCGCCCTGGACGGGCAGGAAGCCGCGGGCGGCCAGGAACCGCTCGGCCAGGTCGGCTCCGCCGCCGCTGAACCCGCTCACCGCCACCGGTACCTGGAGCGGGGACATCGGCTGTGCACCCGGGTCCGGGCGCCCGATCAGGAGATCCAGCGCGCCGTCGGCCGGGGTATTCCAGAGGACGTTCCAGGTCCCCGGGGGGAGGCCGTGGGCCCGCGGGGCCGCTCCCAGATCCCCGGCGCTCCGCGACCCCAGGTCGAGCATCTCCTCGATCGGGGTGATACCGGCGATCGGCTCGGTGGAGAAGGGCCATCCGAAGGCCAGGGCCCCGATCAGGCGCCCCTCCACGAAGACCGGGCTCCCGCTCATGCCGGCCACGATGCCCGCCCGCTCCAGCCCCTGCCCGGAGACCCGGGCCAGGATCATGTGGTTCCGGGGAAGCCCGGTATCCAGGACCCCCAGGACCTCCACCCCGAAGGTGTCGATGGACGTGCCCCGGAAGACCGTCCGGCCCACCCCACGCATGCCCGGAGACACCTCGGCCAGGGGCATCATGGCCCCGGCCTGCCATCCGGGGGGCGGGGCGGCGGCGGCCAGGGACGCGATCAGCGGGAGGGCAGCGGCGAGGGCGCCCCACCTCCGCATCACTGGGTCCCCGTGCTCTCGGCGTAGTCCAGAAGACGCTGGATGTTGTCCTTCAGGTCCGTCCGCGAGGAGTCCCGGTTCACCGCCTTCATCCAGCGGTCGCGGGCGGCGGCGTAGAGGCCCCGGTCGTAGTAGATCCAGCCCAGGCGTTCCCAGGGTTCGGGGTCGTCCGGGTTGCACCGGGAGGCCTTGGTGTAGGCGTAGATGGCCGGATTCTCCTCCTGCTTCTTCTCGTGGGCCAGTCCCAGGTTGAGCCAGGCGGTGCCGTTGGTGGAGTCGATGGAGGTGGCCACCTCGTAGGCCGCGATGGCCTTGTCCAGCTCGTTCTTGCGAAAGTAGACGTTGCCGAGGTTGACGTGGGTCTTGGTGTAGAGGGCGTCGAGTTCGATGGCCCGGCCGTAGGCCTTCTCCGCGGCGTCCAGGCGGTCCATCCGACCCAGGCAGATGCCCAGGAAGTTCCAGGCCGCCGGGCTCTGGGGGTCGCGGTCGGTGGCGCTCCGGTAATAGACCAGGGCGCTGTCCAGGTCGCCCCGGCCCAGGTAGGCGTTGCCGATGGCGATGTCCACCTGGGCGGAGGGAGGCTGGGTCTTGAGGAAGTCGGGGTCGGACAGGCGGGAATCCGCACCGGTCGAGGAGTCCACGGGAACGCCGGCCGGCCGGCCGGCCGCGGCCCGGGGAACGGCCGCCGTCTCCCCGGCCGGGGGCGAGGCCTCCTCGCGGGGCGATCCCTTGCCGCAGGCGGACAGGGCGATCGACAGGGCAAGAGCGATCCAGAGACTGGGATCCCTAGAGGTCCGTGACATGGCTATCCTGTGTCATCCGCGTCAGAAGTGAGCGCGCAGGGTGAAGGTGACGAACGGTCCGCTGTAATCGACGTCGAGATCTCCTCCCGTGTAGTAGAGGGGGCAGTTCTGGCAGCCCCCGTCCTCCACCGGGTCCGTTCTCTTCCTACCTTCGTAGACGGCATTTGGATCCCGTTTGAAAAAGTCGATGACCGTCCAGTCCCCCGGCCGGCGGACCACGTTGGTCGGGTCCCCGGAGTCGTCCCCGGGGAAGCGCTTGTCCTGCCCCACCGCCTGGTCCAGGCTCAGGTTCTTGAGCGCCGCTTTGCGGTACCCGAAGTCCAGGCCCACGCTGAACCGGTGGTTGAGCTGGTAGCTGGCCGCCCCCTGGAGCACCAGCCCGGCGCCGGTGCCCGAGGCCTTGCTGGTCCCGGCCAGCTCGGAGATGTCCCCTTCCGGGATGAAGATGTTGGTGGTGTTGTCCCGCACCCGCCACTCGACGTTCCCGGAGCGGAGCAGGATCGGCCCGCCCCCCACCATGAGCTGGGCCCGGGGCTCCAGGCTCTCCAGGAGGGGGAGGTGGTAGAGGATGTAGGGGTAGAAGGTTGTGGCCCGGGCGTAGAACCGCACCGCGACCCGGGTCACGTCGTTGATCTCGCTCCGGGCGGTGATCGCCCCCCAGGAGAACCCCACCGAGATCCGGTCCTTGAACGAGACCGGCTCCCCCGGTTCCTCCTTGGGGGTGTTGCCGAGCCGGAAGCGGACGTCCAGGTGGGTGAGGAGGCCCTCCCGGACCGGGTTCAGTCTCCGGATCTCGTCCCGGTGCAGGAACGGGTTCACCACCCGGATGTTGTCGTTCACGTCGCTCATGGAGGGCATGATCACCCCAAGGCCGCCGCCGATGGTCAGTCGGCCGACCGATTCCTCGTCCACGAGCTGGGCGTGACCGGGAACCGGGAGGGCGAGGGCTACGAGCGCGACCAGGACCAAGCCTGGAAGATGAAGCCGTTGCGTCATCGAGTGCTCCTTCGACGGCCGGTTTCCCGGCCATCCCTCCCGCCGGAGGAGGGCTTCGGAAGCCCGAGGGGGGTGGTCGAGCCGCGTTCGAGCGGCAAAAATCAGCCGCCGGAGACCATCCGGCGGCAGCAAGGCAAGCAGTATACACCACGTCCCGGGCATGGTGTCAACGCAGGCCGCCGCTTCGCCTTAGGGCCCAAACCGGGGCCCTCCAGCCGCTTTCGGGGGCCTCCGGGCCGCCTCACGAGCCGGTCTCCAGGAGGGGCAGGCCGATCTCGGCGTCGGGGACCCGTTGCAAGCGCAGGCCGGTCTGCTGGATGGAGAACTCGCCGGTGACCGCCACCACCGCCCGGAAGAGGTGGCCGCCGGCGGCGGTGAAGTCCTGGCGCACCAGCATGACATGGGCGTGGAGCACCGGGCGGCCGTCCAGCATGGAGAGGTTCCCGTTGAGCGAGACGAGTTCGGCGACCCCGGGTTCCCGGCGGCGTTCGTAGTCGCGGCGGTCGCTGCGGTACACCCCCACCTCGACGTCCTCCACCGCCCCCAGCCCCTGCACCACCGCGCCCCGGATCCCCCGTTCCGCCGCGAAGGCGGTGAGGGAGGCGTGGATCTCCTCGCCCCGCATCAGCCGGACCAGATAGCCGTCCTGGGTCTCGAAAACCTTCATCCTCCCGCCTCCTTGACAGGTTGCCGTGCCCTACCTAGTGTCTCGTTCCGAACGCGGCTTTCCAGGAGGTTCCCATGGAAGCACCCGACCGGCCTCGGATGGATTCCCCGCCTGCCGCGGGGTTGAGTCTACCCCAACGCGTCTGGGGCGTCTTCGTCGCTCCCCGGACCGTCTTCCAGTCCCTGGACGCGCGGCCCCGGCTCCTGGGGGCCCTGCTCGTCCTCATCGTCCTGAACGCGGTGGCCGGCGTCCTGGCCACCGACGTGGCCATGCAGGCCCAGCTGGACCGCATGCAGAGCCAGCCCAACGCGGACCCGGCCAAGATCGCGGCCATGACCGGCGTGCTCCGGGTGGTCTTGCCCCTCTTCTCCGCCCTGGGCCCCCTCCTCTACGTCTTCGGGCTGGCCGGTGTGTTCCTCTTCGTCACCAACATCCTCCTGGGCGGTTCCACCAGTTACAAGCGCCTGGCCGCGGCCGAGGCGCACATCGGGATGATCAGCATCCCCATGCTCCTGGTCCGCATTCCCCTGGTCCTCAGCCAGCAGGACCTGAAGGTGCAGACCAGCCTGGCCGCCTTCCTCCCCCGCAGCGACTCGGCCACGTTCCTGTACCAGGCGCTGGCCCAGTTCGAGGTCTTCTCCCTGTGGATGGTGGGCCTCACCGTGGTCGCGGTGTCGGTCCTGGGCGCGATGCCCACCCGGAAGGCCGCGGTCGGGGTGATCGGGGCCTGGGTGGTGTGGGCGGTGGCCTGGACCCCCATCGCCACCATCCTGGAGCGGAGCGGGGGCGGGTAGCCCAGGAGCGACCCCGGCCCGGTCTAGGCCGGAGCTTCGGTCTCGTCGGCCGGGCCCATCCCCTTCTTGTAGTCCCCGGCCCGGATCTCCAGTTTCCGGAGCAGGTCGTGCAGGGTGGGCCGGGAGATCTCCAGCTCGCGGGCGGCCCGGGCGATGTTGCCGCAGTTGCGGCGCAGGGCCTCGATGACCACCCGCCGCTCCCCCCATTCCCGCGCCGCGCGCAGGGTCATGACCCCGACCTGGTCCTCGCTCTCCAGCTCCAGGTCCTCGGGCCGGATGACCCGCCCCCGGGAGAGCACGATGCCGCGCTGCACCCGGTGCTCGAGCTCGCGCACGTTCCCCGGCCAGGGGAAGCGCTGCATGGAGCGCAGGGCGTCCCGGCTGAAGGTGAGGGTCCCCCGGCCGAACTCGGCCGCGTACCGGTCCAGGAAGCGGTGGGCCAGGTAGGAGATGTCCTCCTTGCGCTCGCGAAGGGGCGGCAGGTGGATGTTCACCACCGAGAGGCGGAAATACAGGTCGTCGCGGAAGGTCTCCTCGGCCACCTGCTGCCGGAGATCGATCCCCGAGGAGGCCAGCACCCGGACCCCCACCGTCCCCTGGTCGGCGTAGACCTGCTGATCCTGGGCCTCCAGGAAGTGCACCATGCGGGCCTGCAAGGCCGGGGGCATGGCCTCGACCTCGTCCAGGAACAGGGTCCCACCCAGAGCGGCGGCGGCCTTCCCCCCCCCGCCGTCCCCGTCGCTCCCCCCACCGAAGAGTTCCCGTTCCAGCACCTTCTCCGGCAGGGCGCTGCAGCTCACCGTGACCAGATTCTGGTCGGCCCGCGGGCTCAGCCGGTGGATCTCCCGGGCCACCAGATCCTTGCCGGTCCCGCTGTCCCCGGTGACCAGGACCGGCACGTCGGTGGGGGCGACCTTGCGGATGAGGCGGAAGACGGTCTGGATCCCGCTGGAGAGGCCGAGGAGCCGGCCCAGGCTCCCCTCCCGGCGCAGCTTCTCGCGCAGGGCGGCGTTCTCCATCTCCAGCCGGCGCACCGCGACGGCCCGCTTGACCAGGATCCGGAGTTCGTCCAGATCGATCGGCTTGGTGAAGAAGTCGAAGGCCCCCTTGTCCACGGCCCGGAGCGCGTTCTCCTTGGCGTCGTGGCCGGTCACCATCACCACCTTGAGGTAGGGGTCCGTGGCCACGAAGCGGTCGAGGAGGGCGAAGCCGGTCTCCGGGTCCTCGCCGTCCAGGGCCAGGTCCAGGGCGATGACGTCGGGGCGGTTCTGCCGGGCCAGTTCCATGCCGTCCTCGGCCGTTCCCGCCGCGACCACGTCGAATTCCTCGCCCAGTCCCCACTTGAGCTGGCGGAGGATGGCCGGTTCGTCGTCCACCACCAGGACCTTGGCCCGCTGGACGGTGCGGTTGAGCAGTGCGGTCTTCTCCATCATGCCTCCCGGGCTGCCGCCGCGAGGGCGGCGCGATTGGGTGCTTCGGTTCGAATCGCCCCCTCCGCGATGGCGGGCAGTTCGATCCGGAAAGCCGCCCCCCGGCCCGGCTTGCTGTCGACGTGGATGTCCCCCTTGTGTGCCTTCACGATGCTGCGGACCTGGTAGAGCCCCAGCCCGAGCCCGCGTTTCTTGGTGGTGGCGAACGGGCGGAACAGACGGTCCCGGACGAACGCCTCCGACATGCCGGGACCGGTGTCCCGGACCTCCAGGCGGATCCGGTCCCCGTCGGGCCCGCGCGGTTTCCGCTCCACCGAGACCTCCAGGCGCCCCTCCCCGGTCATGGCCTCCAGCGCGTTGGTGATGAGGTTCTCCACCACCCGGCGCAGCATGCCGGTGTCCCCGGCCACCTGGGCCTCGTCCTCCAGCCGGGTCGCGGTCTCGAGACCCGGACGTTTTTCGACCTGAAGCGCGGCCAGGGTCTCCCGGACGACCTGGGAGAGATCCACCACGTTCCCGGCCAGCCCCCCGCCGCCGCGCAGGTGGGAGAGGCGCTGCACCAGGTCCTCCATCTTCGCGGTGACCGTCCCCAGATCCTCCACCGCTTCCCGCTGGAACTCGGGATTCCCCAGATGATCCCGCATGTTGCGCAACAGCATGCGCAGCGGCGACAGGTAGTTCTTGAAGTCGTGGAGGAGCATGCTGCTCCAGTTGGAGAGGAGTTCCATCTCCCGGGCCTCGGACAGTTCCCGTCCCCACTCCGCCCCGCGCAGGACGGCTGCGATCTGGTGGGAGGTGTACTCCAGGAGTTCCAGGTCCTCGTAGGTGAGCCGGTGCTTGCTCCCCCGCCGGTCCACCCCGATCACGCCCAGCAGCTCCCCGCCGCACAGGAGGGGGGCCACCGCCTGGCAGGCCGAGGTCGTGAACCACGTCCGTTCCTCCGGGGAGGCCGCCTCGCCGCCGGCGCCATCGCCCACGAGAACGGCCCGGCCTTCCGACCGGAGGTTCCGGCAGAGGGCGCCGGTCAGGGCCAGACTCCCCCCGGCGTCCTCCCCCTGGCCCCGGTGGACGCGAAGGGTGCCGGCCACCGGATCCCGGAGGGAGATGGACGCCGCCGGGACCTCCAGGGCCCCGGTGATCAGACGGTGGGACACGTCCAGCAGCCGGTCGAGCCCGGCCGAGGGATCCAGCCCCTCGGCGCTCCGCGTCCAGTGCCGGCGGTAGTCGACCCGGTTCACGTAGAAGTGGCGGTCGATGAAGCGGCGGACCGCGGCCTGGAACCGGTCGGAGAACAGGAACACCGCCGCCACCAGAAGGACCAGGAAGACGAACGAGGCGGTGACCACCGTCCCCGGGCTCCAGCCCAGGAAGGTGGCCAGTTCGGCGGCCACCCCCATGGCCAGGAAGTAGAGCACCGCGACCAGGGTGGTGAAAGAGGAATAGACCACGCTGCGGGAGACCGGGGCCGCGGTGTCCACCAGGCTCCCCCGCACGAAACCGAAGGCGGTGAGGACGTCGGCCACGGCCAGGGGGAGGGCCAGGGCCACCAGGTTGTCCAGGTCGACCTCGCCGTAGACCAGGCCGGTGGTCAGGATGTAGACCAGGAATCCCAGGACCCCCACCAGTCCCAGCACCACCGGGCGCACCCGGGTCTGGGCCTCCCCGGCGGCCAGACGGTAGGCGCGCTCCAGGTTCCGTCCCACCAGGACCGAGCCCACCAGCAGGTAGCACAGGTAAGCCCTGCCCAACGGGCCCAGGACCAGGAGGCCGGTCCCTGCGTGCCACCGGTAGCCGGCCAGGAGCCGGGGGTCGAACAGGAAGACCAGGGCCAGAACGCCGAGACCGAGCAGGAGCAGGAAGGGCCGGGACATCTGCCGGAGGGCTGCGGCCGGATCCCGGCGCCCCACCGATCCGGTGAACAGGAAGCCGGTGAGCAGGAGGGGCACGGCGAGGGCGAAAAGACCCAACGCCCAGAAGGGCCCCTGGGGATCCCCCCGGAGGGAGACCAGCCGCCACACCACGGCCAGCAGCAGGGACATACAGCCGGCGGTGAGCACCGTCACCACCCAGGACACGCCCCGCCGGTGGCGGACGTAGGCGGCCGCGACCGGAACTGCGGTCAACAGGATGGCGGTCAGCAGCGCGGTTTCCCGAAGGCTCATGAGCTGGTCTCAGGGTGGCACGGAGGGCCTTACCGGGTCGGTGTCGGGTGACCCTGCGGCAGGCCCCCCTGATGAGTCGGAAGGTTCAATTATATCACAGGAAATCACGCACTTGCGGCGGATCGATAGACCGCTTCGTAGCCGTCGATCATGCGCCCCACCGAAAAATCGAGACTCATTCCCGCCCGCATGATCCGCTCCCATCGCGGCCGGTCCCGGTAGGCCAGGAGCGCCGCCTCCACCGCCCGGACGAGGGACGCGGCCGTGACCGGCTCGAACAGGAACCCGGTCCCCTCCCCCTCCTGCGCGGGCCGGATGGTGTCGGCCAGCCCGCCCACGCCGGAGGCCACCGGAACCGTCCCGTAGCGCATGGCGATCATCTGGGTGAGGCCGCACGGCTCGTACCGGGAGGGCATGAGGAAGAGATCGCTCCCTCCCTGAATCCGGTGGGCGAGTGCCTCGTCGAAGGCGGAGACGTAGGCCGCCTGGCGCGGATGGGCCGCAGCCAGGCTCCGGAAACCCGACTCCAGGGCGGGGTCCCCGGAACCGAGGACCACCAGGTCCAGCCCCCGGGACAGGAGTTCCGGCGCGGCGGCCAGGACCAGATCGAGCCCCTTCTGGTGGCTGAGACGGGAGACCACCCCGGCCACCGGCCGGTCGCTTTCCGCAAGGCCCACCTGCTGCCGCAGCGCCGCAGTGTTCCGCCGCTTCCCGCCCAGGTGCTCCGGATCGTAGGGCGCGGCCAGCTGGGGATCGCGCCGCGGATTCCAGGTGTGGACGTCGATCCCGTTCAGGATCCCGTGCACCCCGTCGGCCCGGGACCGCAGGACGTCGCCGAGCCCGGCTCCGAAGGTGGGATCGAGCTGCATCTCCTGCGCGTAGCGGGGGCTGACCGTGGTCACCGCGTCGACGCTCAGGATTCCCGCTTTCATGAAGTTCACCCGCGCGCCGGAAACGAGCGCGCTTCCCGGGGCGGTGTCCAGACCCAGGCCGGCCACCGCCTCGGGCTCGAAGATCCCCTGGTACCCCAGGTTGTGGATGGTGAGCACGGTGGCGGCCGGGGTCTTCTCCTGCCGCAGCCAGAGCGGGGTGAGGGCGGCCTGCCAGTCGTGCAGGTGAACAAGGTCGAAACGCTCCTCCCGGGCCAGGGCCGCCGCCCCCCGGGTGAAGAGGGCGATCCGTTCCGCGGCGTCGGGAAAGTCCCGGCCGGTCCGCGGATCCACGTAGATGCCGTCGCGCCCGGAGAAGACCGGATCCACCAGCGCCCGCACCCGGGCCGGCTGGCCCGGCACGGCCAGCGGCAGGAGTTCCTGCCGGCGGCGGCTCCCTTTCCAGGGGAAGACGAGGCCAGCCGCCTCCGCCCCCGAGGCGGGCAGGAGCCCGAGGTCGCGGTAGGCGGGGAGCAGCACGGTGACCTGGTGGCCGCGCTCGGCCAGCCCCCGGGAGAGGCTCTCCACCACGTCGGCCAGGCCGCCCACCTTGACGGCGGGGTTCAACTCCATGGCCACCTGCAGCACCCGGAACGACACGCGCGGTTCCCCCCTCAGCTCCGGAGCCGGTCCCGGAGCGCCCGGGCCGCCGCCTCCGGCGCGACCGGATTCATGGCCAGGCCCGATCCCCACTCGAACCCCGCGAAACGCACCGTCCGGGGCAGGAGTTCCACGTGCCAGTGGTAGGAGGACGCCTCGGCGTCCCCCTCCGGTGGCGCCGTGTGCACGACCAGGTTCCAGGCCACGTCCCCCAGCACCCGGGCCAGGGCCGCGAGCAGGCCCCCCAGGGCTTCCGCCGTCTCTCCCAGCACCGGGGAGTCCTCGAAGCGCGACTCGTGGGACCGGGGGAGCAGCCAGACCTCGTAGGGGACCCGGGATGCGTACGGGGCCATCGCAACCAGGGCTCCGGTCTCCAGGATCCACCGCGCCCCGTCCGCCCGCTCCGCTTCCAGCAGCCGACAGAGGAGACAGGTCCCTTCCCGCCGGCGATGGCGCGCCGCAGCCGCGGCCTCCTCGCGCACCGTCCGGGGCACCAGGGGCAGGGCCAGGAGCTGGAAGTGCGGGTGCGGGATGGTGGCTCCGGCCGCCTCACCGTGGTTCTTGAACAGAAGGACGTAGCGGATCCCCGGCCGCGCGGACCAGACCTTCATGCGCTCCGCGCACACGGCCAGGGTGTCGGTCAAAGCCCCGGCGTCGATCGCTTCCGGCCGCCACCGGTGCTCGGGGGTCTCGATCACCACCTCGTGGCCGCCGTGGCCCGGTCGTTCCAGGAAGAGTCCGGGGCCGACCGGATCCGCACCGACCGGCGCCTCCGGGCCCAGGGCCGGATACCGGTTGGGCACGACCCGCCCCCGCCAGCCCGGGGTGTCGGGGGCCGGCGAGGGCCGTCCCCAGGCCAGCACCTCGGGCGGGGTCAGGTGCTCGTTCCCCGGGCAGAACGGGCACGCCGCCGTCGCGGCCCCGGGGGGGCCGTAGAGCATGGGGCGGTCCGCCCGCTCCGGGGCCACGATCACCCAGCGGTCGGCGGTGGGGTCCCTGCGGATCCGGCTCACGCCGAACCCTGTCCGCGGGCGGTCACTGCTTGGGACGCGCCACCAGGGACTCGACCACGTAGGCGTCGAAGTCCTCGGCCAGGACCCGCGTCTTCATCATCTCCGCCTCGCGCTTGGTGAGGAAGTCCCCGACCCGCACCTTGTAGAGGGGCGGCTCGTACTCCACGTAGACCGGCTCGGTGAACTTGGCCCGGGCCTTGGCCGCCAGCGCGTCCGCATTCACCATGGACGCCGAGGCGAAGATCTGCACCCGCCACCCGGGGGTGAAGGTCTGGGGATCGGGCACCTTGGGCGCGGCCGGGGCCACCGCGCTCTCCGTCACCTGCGGCGGCGGGGCCGCCGGCGGTTCGGAGGTCGCCGCGGCCGCAGGAGGCGCCGCCTCCGCGGTCTTCGGGGGTTCCTGGCCCGCGACCACGGTGCTGCTGTCCAGCGGGGAGACCACGGTCACCTCCCACGGTTGGTCGTCCATCGAGGTGGCGGGCTTGTTCTTCTGTCCCCCGCCGCAGGCCGCGAGTCCCAGCGCCACCGCGCCCGCCCCGGCCAGCGCCAGCGTCCGCTGCCATCGATTGCTATGGCTCGTCATGGGTCTTCATCCCTCCTTCCGACCCGAGGATTTTCCGATCCTGGCCACCAGGCGCCGCACTTCCTGGGCCCGGTCCTTGGGCACGACCAGGGTGGCGTCCCGGGTGTGGACCACCACCACATCGGGCACCCCCAGCACGGCGGCGGTCCCGCCCTCGGCCCAGACGATCGACCCGGGGCTCTCCAGGGCGATCACCCGCCCGTGCCGGAATCCGCCCCCGGTCCCCAATCGCTCCAGCGCCCGCCAGGAGCCGAGATCATCCCACGCGAAGCGCGCGGGGAGAACCGCCGCGTTGGCCGCCCGCTCCAGGATGCCGTAGTCCACCGACACCGAGGGCGCCTTCCGGTAGGCGGCGTCCAGGTTCTGCACGGTCAGCCGTCCCCGCTCCAGCCGGGCGAAGGCCCGGGCCAGGTCGGGCAGGTGGAGATGCACCGCCTCGGTGAACACCTCGTTCCGCCAGGCGAAGATGCCGCAGTTCCACAGATGCCGCCCCGAGGCCACCAGCCGCCGGGCCCGGACCGTGCTCGGCTTCTCCACGAACCGGCGCACCTCGCGCCCCGGCCCGTCGCCCAGGAGTTTCCCGGGCTCGATGTAGCCGTAGCCGGTCTCCACCCGGGTCGGCCGCACCCCGACCAGCACCAGCCGACCCCGGCGTTCGGCCACCCGGAAGGCGGCCCGCAGGGCCTGGTGGTACGGCCGCTCCCGCGGGACCCAGGCGTCGGCCGGCACCACCACCTGCACCCCGTCCGGGTCCTTGCGCGAGATGGCCAGGGTGGCCAGGTAGAGGGCGGGCGCGGTGTTACGGCCCACCGGTTCGCGCAGAATGTGACGGCTTTCCAGTTCCGGCAGCGCGCGCCGCACCCGGGCGGCCAGGACGCGCCCGGTCACCACCCAGATCCGCTCCGCGGGAACCACGGCGCGGATGCGTTCGAAGGTGGCCCGGAGCAGCGACCGGTCGCCGGCCAGGGCCAGCAACTGCTTGGGCCGATCCTTGCGGCTGAGCGGCCAGAAGCGCTCCCCGCCCCCCCCGGCCAGAATCACGGCGTGTCGCATGGCCCTCCTCGGTCCCGCTTATACCACGCGACCGTTCCCCTCACAACCGAACCCGGCATCCACAGGCGCGTCACCCGCCGGGTTTCCACAGGTTCTTGAGGTTATTGAGTTTCTTGAACGTGCTGTCCGGAAGCGCCTTCTGCAGGCTTTTCTCGAGCGCCTGCTTCTGCGCCTCCTTGGCCCGCTGGATCGCCCGCTGCCTGAGCGCCGGCAGATCGAGCGCGAGGTTCGGGCTGGTGAGGGTGCCCCCCACGGTGAAGTCGATGGGGATGCGGCCGTCGGCTCCGGCCAGGAAGGGCGCGGCCAGCGAGAGTTCCGTAGGGAGTTTCACCCTCCTGGGATCGGCCTGGAGAACGCCGGTGAGACCGAGCCTGCCGTCCAACCCCACCGGGCCGCCCAGAGACCAGGCCAGCCCCGGTTGGCTGAAGGAGAGCCCCTCCACCTGCACCGCCCCCTGCCGGATCCGGAACTGGAGATCCAGGCCGTGGAACGGCCACCGCGGCCCGCTCAGCTGGGAGAGCCCGAAGGTGGCCCCGATCTGCTCGAGGCCGGGGGCGTTCCGGATCGAGCCGTCCTGCATGGCCAGATCCCCCTCCAGATCGAGCAGGGAGCGCGGGTCGATACCCTGGCCGGCCTCCCCGGAGAGCTTCAGGGTGCCGCTCAGCGCCCCCTGCAACTGGCCGGCCAGGCCGGACCAGGCGGTGAGCAGGGGGCCGGTCCCCACCCCGGCCAGGTTCAGCTCCCCCTCGTAGCGCCAGTGCCCCTCGGATCCCACCGGCCGGAAGGCCAGATCCCCGGTCACCGTTCCTCCGTAGGCCTTCCCTTGCACGCCGGAGAGGACCACCCCGTCCAGGTCCAGGTGCGCCCTGGCCCGGGCGTCCTGGACGGTGAGCTTGCGGAAGCGCAGCTCGCCGATGGAGACCGTTCCTTCCCCGGGAAGGCCGATGGCGGGGGGCGGCTTGGAACCCGCCGCCGCGTCCGGCTTCTCCTCGGGCATGAGTTCGTTCAGGTCGAGGCGGCGCGAGGTGAGATCGAAACGAAACCAGGGCTCGGCCAGGTTCTCCAGCTCGCCCTTCACCCGGAAGTCCGAGCGTCCCAGCTGGGCCTCCAGGTTCTCGACCGTGGCCCCGTGGCCCCGGAAGCGGATCCGGCCGCTGCCGTCCCGGAGCGGCAGGTCACCGAAGGTCCCCTGGATGCCGCTCAGGACCACGCTGCCGGTGAGATCGGGAAGGCCGGCGAGCGGCAGCGCGCCGGCGGCGGCCAGATCCACCGCGGCCTGGCCCGATTGCAGTCCGAGCGGGGCCCCGGCAGGCAGCAGCCGGGCCAGGTTCGCCCCGGAGAGACGCGTGGTCAGGCTGGCCGCGAAGGTTCCCTGCATCCCCCCCTCGATGCGGCCGGCGAGATGCACCGGGTCGTCCCCCACCCTCCCCGACCCGTTCTCGAGTGCAATCCGCTCGGGATCGAAGTGCACGGTCCCGGAGAAGCCGGAAAGACCCAAGGGGGCCTGCGGGGCCCGCACCTCCACCCCGGACAGGGCCAGCGTTCCCGAAGTGCGCGTGGACCCCGCCGTCTCTACCGTCAGCTCGGGGAGGGCCACCTCGCCGTCCAGGACGAGGTCCCCCAGCTCCGCGGTCAAGGTGTCGGGCAGCCACTGGCGGAGCCCGGTCCAGCGCACCGGTTCCACCGACCCGGTCAGGCGTCCTCCCCAGCCGGCGGCCGCCCGCCTGTAGGCACCGCGGAGCGCCGCGTGCACCGGCCCGCTCACCAGATCCAGGCTCTCGACGGCGACGGTGTCCATGCCGGCGGCGACCCGGAAGTCGAGGTCCGCCTGCACCTCGGGGAGCGGCCAGCCATCCTGATCCCCCTGGAATCGCCCGCCGCCGGCCTGGCCGTGCAGGTCCCCCCGGCCGCCCGAGGCGCCCCGCCACACGAAGCCGCCGGAGAGATCCAGGGCGTCCAGGTCCAGCGTTCCCCACGGGCCGTGCTGGCGGAAGCTCCCGTCCACCACGCTCCAGGACTCCACGGCCAGGAAGGCCAGGGAGGGCGGGGCGCCCCTCGGCGAGGACGCGATCTCGTTCGCCGTTCCGCCGGCCAGGGTGCAGACCGGACGGCGCAGGGTGACCTGGGCCAGCTCCACCCGCTTTCGCAGGAGAGGGAAGAGTTTCAGGAAGACGTCGAGTTCGTCCACGGTCAGGGTCTGCGAGGAATCGGGGGCGACCATGAGGAC
>Ga0307424_1000300_pt1 | contig 26077 bp, 18 predicted proteins | sample SalMarWE160320MG_FD_202157 | JGI IMG/M metagenome (GOLD analysis project Ga0307424, IMG submission 202157) | Salt marsh sediment microbial communities from the Plum Island Ecosystem LTER, Massachusetts, United States - WE1603-20 | ecosystem: Environmental > Aquatic > Marine > Intertidal zone >... | reverse complement strand
ATTCCCGAAGATGGCAACAGCGCTGATCTGGGGCGGCCCGCCAAAGGTATGTGCCAGCCCGAGCCTGGGATTTCTTATCTGCCGTTCAGGCAGATCCGCCTTCCCCTGCAACTGCTTGTACACCTCATAGGTCATTCTCAGACCGCTTGCCCCGATCGGGTGGCCAAAGCATTTCAGCCCACCGTCAATATTGACCGGGAGGCCGCCGTCCCGGGTGAAAAATCCGGCGTCAATATCCTCCTTAGCCTTTCCCCTGGGGCTGAACCCGAAATCCTCATAGATCAGAAGTTCTGTGATCGAAAAGCAGTCGTGCACCTCGGCCAGATCCAGTTCATTGCGGGGGTCTTTTATCCCGGCCATTTCATATGCCTTGTGGGAAGACGTTACCAGTGCGTCAAAGCTGGTCCATCCGAATCCCGGTCTGAAATGCGGCATCATGGCATCTGTAGAGATCCCGAATCCTTTAAGAAAAATGGGGTCTTTACGAAAATCTTCTGCCTTTTCAACCGAAGTAATGATGGCACATGCGGCACCATCGCTATTGCCACAGCAGTCAAAGAGACCTAAAGGCCAGGCGATAACCGGTGCGTTCAAGACTTTTTCCACCGTTATTTTATTGTGAAAATGGGCCTTGGGGCATAGGCTCCCGTTGTCATGGTTTTTGACCTCTATCTTGGCCAATGCCTCCCGGCCTTCATCTATCGTGAGGCCATAAGCGTCAAAATACCGCTGGGCAATCAGCCCGAACGACCCCGGAGATGTCCGTCTGGCCTCATAGACCGGATGCATTCCCCGTCCTGTTCCCAGCCCGGGAAACCCGGTATCCTTCAGCTTTTCCACACCGAGGGCCATCACAACGTCGTATGCCCCGCTGGCCACTGCCATGCAGGCCTCAAGGAGCGCAATGTGGCCGGATGCACACCAGTTCTCATTTCGGATAACCGGAATATTTCCGAGTTTCAGGGAATCGGCGGCAACCGTACCCGAAACTCCGATGACAGGGCCCATGACCTGTGAGAACCAGCACGCCTCGATATTTTCCTTACTGATCCCAGTGTCTTCGTATGCCTCATAGGCTGCTTCGATGGCCAGGTCTTCAGGCCCTTTCTCCCACCTCTCGCCAAATTTGCTGCACCCCATCCCCACGATGGCGACTTGATCCTTTATGCTTCCCATTATTCACTCCTCCCGTTTCTCACTGGTCTGCATTTCCAGAAATAGTTGTGCATGCCTGCGCCGTCATAGATTCTTCTGAAGGTGAGACGTATCGGCAGCCCTATCTTTACCTCAGATGGGTCGCAGTCTGTCATCATCCCGTAAAACCGGATCTTATCTTCTCCCAGGTCTGCAATGGTCTGGACCACGACCGGGTCATCGCTTCTGCCCGCAAGGTTGTCTAAAGTGAATGTGAACACTTCCCCCTTCAGATGAGAGATAGGAACTTCGTCAAAGCTGTCCTTTGCGTTGCAGTGATAACAGACCCGTTGAACCGGAAAAGTCGTTTTGCCACACGCGTTGCACCGGCTTCCATGGCACCTGAGGATGCACTTGCGGTCCCTCCAACTCACCGTTGCCGACGGCATCAGCCGAAACGGTTCCCCGGGTGCCGTTTCAACCAGCCCCTTGTAACTCAGAAACCGGGCATATGAGGAAAGAAGTCTCTTTTCCCTCAGATAATCCTTCACCCTGCGCTGGTTCTTCATTTTTTCAATTCTATCGGTCACTCTGAATAACATGGCATCCGCACCATCGGCGTAAGTGGCTAAGAGTAGCAAATCGCCCGGGCTCGCTTCTTCCAGGGTGTTTACCAGCATCAGTAAAGGATGAGCAGAACCGCAATGTCCAACGTTCGATAAGAGATGATCCTGCACCTGTGTGTTGATGTCGAACCCCAACTGTTTGGAAAGGTTCTTATGAGAACGTATGTCAGGGGCCGGCAAGATGGCCTTTGAAATCGCTTTCGGATCAAGACCGCATTTTCTCAAAAGCCCTGAAACCACCTCTTTCATGTGATTCAGGTATCCCTCTCCCAAGATGAAACGTCCTTCCCAGGTCCTGACAAAGGTATCTTCCGGATTTCTCCACACATCCATCATCTCGTTGGAAATCGAATACCCGCCCTCAAAGGTTGCTGACAGGTTTTTGCCACTTACCATAACGGCCCCGGCCCCGTCCCCAAAGGTCTGTTCCTGATCTGATCTCGGATAACCGAGACGGCAGTCTGAAGCCACCACCAGTACGTTCGCCATGGATCCGCTTTTTACCGAGTCAAAGGCGGCCTTGAGGGCACCGGTCCCTGACCTCAGTGAATGGGCAAAGTCGGTCGTTGTTATCTCTCTTTTCAAATCCGCCGCGGTCGCTATCAGGGAGGCGTTCATCTTTTCCTTGTAAGGGGCGCTGGTGGTGGCAAAAAAAAGCCCTTCCACCAGGTCCATACCCTGTGGCCCCATGCAATTCCGTGAGGCCTCAACCGCCATGGTAATGGCATCTTCGTCATTATTAGCCACACTCCTCTCACCGCCTATGGACGGTCTCCCCCATATCTTGGAAATGACCTCTCGATCAAGCCTGATGTAGGGTATGTAGCCCCCGAATGAGCTGATTCCCACTGTTGTCATATGTTTTTCTCCTCCTTCTTCATTTCCCCTTTTATCGTTTGCCGATGGTTTCAGCCTGCTGATACTCCCCGAAAACGTCTCTGAGCACACCACAGATCTCGCCCAAGGTGGCGTAAACCTTTACCGCTTCAACAAAAAAAGGGATCAGGTTCTCTTCACCCGGCGCTGCCTTCCGCAATATGTCCAGGGCGGATCGGACCTTTTGCTGATCCCTGGTCTCCTTCAGCTTCTTGAGGTTTGAGATCTGTTTGTGCGCGTACGCCGGGTCCGGTCTGAATATGGCGAAATCCGGGCTCTCTTTGATCATGTAGTCATTGACGCCGACGACGATCTTTTTTTTCTCTTCTACCTCCTTCTGGAAGGCATATGCCCTTGCTTCTATCTCCCTCTGTATATATCCCTTTTCTATCGCCTCTACGGCCCCACCCAGAGAATCGACCTTTTCAATAAGCCTCCTGATCTCTTGCGCCATCTTCCGGGTGAGCGATTCTATATAGTAAGATCCACCTAAGGGATCCACGGTGTCCGTTACCCCTGCTTCGTGCAGAAGGATCTGCTGGGTCCTGAGGCTGAGCCTCACGGATTTTTCCGTGGGGAGAGCCAGGGCTTCATCAAAGGAGCATGCCGCGATCGACTGTGCCCCGCCTAAGACAGCCGCCAGGGTCTGGTAAGCTACCCTTACTGTATTGTTCTCCGGTTGCTGCGCCGTGAGACTGACACCTGAGGTCTGGGTGTGGAAGCGAAGCATCCAGGATCGTTGGTCTTTAGCGTGAAACCGGTGACGAACGATATCTGCCCATACCTTTCGAGCGGCACGGTACTTGGCGACCTCCTCGAAGATTTTATTATGGGTATTGAAGATCCAGCTTATCCGCGGTGCAAAACTGTCAATATCCAGACCGGCCTTGAGCCCTGCTTCAATATAGGCAATGGCATTGGAAAAACTGAAGGCAATTTCCTGGACCGCCGAGCAGCCCGCCTCACGCATATGGTAGCCTGCAATATTTATGGTATTCCACTGGGGAACGTGTCTGCCGCAAAACGCGAAGATATCTGTGATCAGTCGTATTGAAGGGTGGGGTGGAAAGATGTAGGTGCCCCTGACCGTATACTCCTTAAGGATGTCATTTTGTATGGTCCCTCGCAATTTTTCCGGCGAAACTCCCTGCTTTTCGGCAACGGCGATATACATGGCCAACAGGATTGCTGCAGGGGCATTGATGGTCATGGAGGTTGACAGCCTGTCGAGAGGTAAATCCTGAAAGATCAACTCCATATCTTTCAGGGAATCGACAGGTACACCCACTTTTCCGACTTCTCCCATGCTCATGGGGTGGTCTGAGTCATATCCGATCTGGGTGGGAAGGTCAAAGGCTACGGAGAGGCCGGTCTGCCCCTGTTCCAGCAGGTACTTAAACCGCCTGTTGGTCTCCTCTGCAGTGCCGAATCCCGAATATTGCCGCATGGTCCAGGGCCGGCCTAAATGCATACCGGGGTGAATCCCTCTCGTGAACGGGTATTCCCCTGGAAAGCCGATATCCGTCAGGTAATCCGTGCCGTCCTGGTCGGCCGGGTCATACAGCGGCTCAACCGGCTCACCCCAATCTGTGGAGCGCCGGGCAACAGGGTGTTGCTGCAGAGGTCCCTGACGCCATCGTTCCTTCTCTTTTTCGATTTTTTTTAGCATATCTTCCATAATGTACTCTTTTGATGTTATTTAGTTTCCACAATTACATTAACGGATGGGCACTATCTATACTTACACGGGAAGCCTGAGCCTTTTAACGCTGAACCTTGAACCTATAAGCGCTTATTGTTTTTGCAACATCGGGGTTGACAGAAGGCCCGATATGAGTTAGTCGGAAGGTATTGTAAATTTAATCAATAAACTAATTAGATTTTAAATTAGATGTCAAGGGAATTGTTCTTGACGTCTGGTTTTTATCAGATGGGAGAGTAAGAAATGGATTCAGAGAATGTTCAAATCGAGATGGTTGGCAAAGTAGCGGTCGCAACGATTTGCAACCCCCCGGCAAATGCCCTTACGCCCGAGCTCAGGATGGAATTCATGACCAAATTAGGCGAGTTGTCAGAAAATGATCAGGTGTGGAGCCTTATTATTACCGCGGATGGTGAGAAGTTCTTTATGGCCGGGGCGGACATACCGGGACTTTTGAAACTCGATCGCAAGAGCGGGCTCAAGAGGCTACAGGGTACCCGGCAATTTTTCAGTGCGCTGGATAATTTTGAAAAGCCCGTTATTGCAGCTATCAACGGCCTGTGCTTAGGCGGCGGACTGGAACTGGCCCTGGTCTGTGATATCAGGATTTCCGCGGATCATGTCAAGCTGGGCCTTCCTGAAGTAAATTTGGGCCTGATTCCCGGGGCCGGCGGGACCCAGCGTCTCCCCCGTGCAGTAGGACCGGGCTGGGCAAACTATCTTCTGTTCACAGGAGATGCCATATCGGCGGAAGCCGCATTAGGGATCGGGCTGGTCCAGAGGGTCGTTCCCCTAACTTCTTTGCGTAAAACGGCGCTGCAAGTTGCAGATAAGATTAACAGCAAAGGACCTTTAGCGGTGAGAGCCGCGAAAAAGGTCTCTTCAAGGGGGTTCCAGCAGACGCTTGAAAAGGGGCTTGATATGGAGAATGAGGCCTTTTCCGAACTCTGTGCAACCCGTGACAAAAACGAGGGCGTAACCGCTTTCTTGGAGAAACGAAAGCCCGAATTTCAGGCGAAATAGATGTGAGATCGAGGAGGAGAACAGAATGGACCGAAAGTGGTTTACGCAAGACCACAGCATCTTTCAGCGTAGCGTCCGTCGCTTTGTTGAAAGAGAGATCATCCCCTATATCGATACCTGGGAAGAAGAACGAGTAGTGCCGCGCGAGGTGTGGCGCAAGATGGGTGAACAGGGATTTCTATGCCCCTGTCTCCCTGAGGCGTATGGAGGCTCTGGCGCGGATTTAGGCTACTCGGTAATCATGCAGGAGGAACTGACCCGGTCCACGTGTACGGGTATTTCCACCGGCGTGCGGGTCCATGCGGATATTGTGGTACCCTATCTTATGGAAAGCGGTACTGAGGAACAAAAACAGATGATTCTGCCCGGATGCGCCACCGGCCATATCATCATGGCCATCGGTATGACCGAGCCGGATTGCGGTTCCGACCTGGCTTCCCTCAGGACCTTCGCCAGAAAAGAGGGGGACACATATGTCATCAACGGACAAAAGACTTTCATCTCCAATGGGATTAACTGCGACTGGATCGTCTTAGCTGCCAGAACCGATACTGATGCCGTACCTAATTACAGGGGGGTCAGTCTCATCCTAATTCCCGCTGATGCGTCCGGTTTTGTCAAGGGGAAAAAGCTGAGGAAAATGGGGATGCATTCCCAGGACAGTGCAGAGCTGATTTTTGAGGACTGCAGGGTGCCCCGCACCTATCTCCTGGGCCAGGAGGGAAGGGGGTTTCATATCCTGATGAAAAATCTTCAACAGGAACGATTGGTGATCTGCATTGGAGCCGTAAATATTGCGGAAAAGATGTTAGAGGTTACCCTGGAATATGCAAAGAGCCGCACCGCGTTTGGGAAACCGGTTTCCAGTTTTCAGCACAATTCCTTTAAGCTGGTGGAGATGGCCACGGAAATTGAGATAGGGAGGACGTTTCTGGAATCCCTTGTCGAGGACCACATGGAGGGAAGAGATATCACGCGAAGGGTCTCTATGGGGAAATGGTGGCTGACGGAAATGGTCAATCGTGTGGCCTATCAGTGCCTCCAACTACACGGGGGTTATGGCTATATGGAAGAATATCTCATCTGTCGTCTCTATCGTGATGTCAGGGCTCAGTCCATCGTGGGGGGCACAACCGAAATTATGAAAAGGATCTTAGCAAAAAAGATGGATCTTTGAGCTATCGTAACTTTAGGCATTTCTCTCGTACCGCTCCCGGAGGACCCGCTTCAGCAGTTTTCCGGAGGGGGTGTAGGGAAGCTCGTCTACAAAATAGACTTCTTTCGGCTTCTTGTAGGATGCAAGTTTTTCACCCACGTAATTTTTTACATCATCTTCCCTGATATCCGCTCCGGGTTTGGAGACCACATAGGCCACAATTCTTTCTCCCCAGTCCGGATCCGGCACACCGATGATCCCCACGTCGTAAACCGAGAGGTGATGGTAAAGCACTTCCTCAATCTCTGCGGGGTAGATATTGACACCACCTGAAATAATCATGTCCACGGCACGGTCCACGATATAATAATAGCCATCTTCATCGACCCTGGCCATGTCGCCGACCGTAAAATAACCGTCGTGATAATTTGCCTGCGTTGCCTCAGGGTTTTTATAGTATTCATCTAAGAGGAACGGACTCTTGATGTACATGATACCGACTTCTCCCCTTGGCACGTCATTCATGTTTTCATCTAACAGCTTGATATCGTTCCCTGCCACCGGCTTTCCGCAACTTCCCGGTTTTCTGAGCTGATCCTCGGGTCTCAGGGAGGTGATGCAACTGGTTTCCGTGCCCCCGAAGAATTCAAATACCTTACCCGATCCAAAGAACTCGACCGCCTTTTTTTTCAGGGGAAATGGAAACGACTCTCCGCCAACGGTAATGGCGCGAAGGGAGGAGGTGCTATATCGTCCTCTGATGCCGACCGGCAAATTGATGATCCGGTTGACCATGGTGGGCACAATCCAGGTGGTGCTCACCCGGTATTTCCGGACCAGACGGAGAAATTCCTCAGCGTCAAATCTGGGCATTACAACCACGGTGTTCCCCAAGATGAGCGAAAAGGCGGCCCATGCATAGGGTGCGGCGTGATAAAGCGGGCCTGCCACAATATGGACATCATCATAAGTGGATTCAAAATTGTATGCATAACCGAGCAAAGTATTCAGCCGGTTCTTACTGCTCCTAACAACCCCTTTTGGCCTTCCAGTGGTCCCGGAGGTGTAGATCAATGAGGATGCAACACTGTGGAGGCCTGTTTCCACCTCAGGAGGGGTATCGGGGGCGTTTCGGATCAATTCATCGAGGTCAAACGCCCCGGGTGGTTTTCCTCCGGGGCGGACATATTTCATGGACCTGTTTACGAGTTTCGGTTTTGCCGCACAAACAGTATCTTCAAATTCACTGCCATAAATTAAAAGCCTGGATTCAGAATCATTGATGATATAGGAGAGTTCATCGGCTTTAAAGCGATAATTGATGGCAATAGGCGTCACCCCGATCTTACCGGCTGCGATCCACGATTTGAGTATTTCAGGGCTGTTGTGAAACAGGATGGAGATTCGGTCACCCGGCACGATACCGATCTTAAGAAGGGCATTGGCCAACGCATTCGTATCCCGGTCCAGTTCCCTGTAAGTTACAACCCAATCATCCATAATCAGCGCAGGTTTGTCAGGATGCCGATTGGCGTGAGTGGCAACGCCCAACCTCTCAGGATCAAACTTCTTTAAATAGTCGACCATATGCACATCCTCGGATTAAAGAATCAGGATTCTGTAGCCTCGATAAGGGTTTCCCTGTTTTTTGTCAGCCGCTTTCCCCCATAGTGGACAGCCAGCCCCAAAAGAATCAGGCCCAGGCCGATTAAGTCTGTGATCGCTTTGGGGTGAAACACAAGAAACCCGGCAGCCATAAAGAGGACACGAACAGGGATGGAAATCCTTTTCACAAAAAAACAATATCCCTCGAACCCTGCGCTCAAAAGGATGATGCCTAAGGCTGCCGTGGACATTGCTGTGAGAATCTGAAGCATCGTCCCGTGGCCGACCAGGGCCGGATTATAGACAAAGAAGAAGGGTACAAGGAGAGATACAAATCCCAATTTGACGGCTTGAACCGCCGTCTTGAGCGGATCCGATCCGGCGATGCTCGCCGCTGCATAAGCTGCCAATGCAACGGGTGGCGTGATATAGGAGACCGAGCCCCAATAGACCAGGAAGAGGTGAGCGGACATCTCATGAATCCCGATGTTCACGAGAGTGGGCGCCAGGAGCATGGCCAGAAATATGTAACAGGCGGATATGGTCAGCCCGATCCCAAGGAGAAAGCTGGTGACGGCACCGAGGATCAGGAGCAGGAACATGTGTTGACCCCCCAGCCGGGTCAGGGTCCCGGAAAGGCCATGGGCCGTTCCCGTGAGAGAGAGTGCCCCGATAATCATCCCTACGCCCACGAGTATCGCCATAAGTTCCGTCAGTATCTTTCCGGTTCCATCCGTCATTTGAATAAGAGTCTTCCATCTGAACCGTGTTTCCTTTCGGAAGTTGGCCAATAGGAGAAGCGCAACCGTGGCATAATAAGGTGCTAATTCCTCCATCCTGTGAAAAAAGATGATATATACGAGAAGTCCCATTGCCGCCACGTAAAACCATCCTTCTTTGATGGTCTCCCATAGAGAGGGAAGCTCTTCCCTTGGAAGACCCTTGAGGCCCACCTTGGCCGCATAGAAGTCGGTCTGGCAAAAGAGGGAGATCCAGTAAAGAAATATGGGCAGGGCGGCGGCTATGCAGACTTCTGCATAGGAAACGCCGATGAAATCCGCCATGATAAAGGCGGTGACGCCCATTACGGGCGGGGTCAGCACCCCTCCCTTGGAGGCGCATGCTTCGATGGCCGCCGCATAGTAGGGCGGGTAGCCTAAGCGTTTCATGGTGGGTATGGTGACGGCTCCTGTGGTAACCACATTGGCGATGGCGCTGCCCGACATGGTGGCGAAAAATGCGCTTGAGAGGATTGAGACCTTGGCGGCCCCTCCCCTGAAACCCCCAAGGATGGCCAGGCAGAAATTGATAAAAAAATCGGCCGCCCCTGTGACCTGAAGGGCCACGGCAAAGATCATATATCCTATGAGCAGCCTGCAAAAGACCTGGGTGGGAAGACCGAAAATGCTCTGCATACCCAGCAAATTGAAACCGAGGATGCGGGCGAAGGAATACTGCTTTGCCATCAGGATTCCGGGACAGAGGTGCGCAAATAAAGGGTATAGGGACACCAGCAGAATGATCGATGCCAGCAGGGTCCCCCCGGTCCTTCTGACGGCCTCAATTATTACTGCCCATGTAATCAGAGCTATTATTTTTCCTCCAAGGGGAGGGACTATCACCCATCCACCGAGCAGAATATCCATGTTGTAAATAAATACATAGATGGGTCCTGCCAGGCTCGCAGCTGCCAGGATCGTGTCGTACCAGGGTACCCTGTCTCTTGGGGCATTTTTTGTTGCAGGAAATATCAAAAAGGTGAAAGACACAAAGGCGGCAATCAAGACCGCAAAATATGACATATCAGGCATCACATAATCGTATATCACGATCTTGAAGACGTGGACAAAAGACAAAATTGACGCAACGGCCGTGAAGCATCTGAAATACCATTTATGAATACCCTTGAGCTCTCGGTATCTCGCTTGAAGCCTTTCCTTGGGAGTATTGTCCCTTTTGTTCATATGGGGTATCCTTATATTGGTCTGTAGGACTGGTTTCTCGGTTTAGCTCCTGCAAACAGAAGGGATTGGATGTCACACATCTCAATCCCTTCTCATTCGCAGAATCTGTCTATTTTTTCTTGAATTTTGCCACTCTTTCTTCAAAGGCCTTCAGTTGCTCCGCCTGCCATTTGTCCATTTCAGCCGTCCATATTCCCACTTCCTTAAAATACCGGATGGCGCCTTCGTGATAGGGGACAGGGCTGGGATTCTTTACCGCGCCTTTTATCTTAAAGGCCGGCATGGCCCTGTGCATATCCTTGTATATGTCATATCCTTTGTCCATGGCCTTGACCACATTATAAATCACGTCAGGATCAACAGTGGCATATGCCCAGAGACTGTACGGATATCCTCCAACTTCCATGGTTTCGCCCTTTGGAAGACCAGGGGCCCTCTTGCAGACCGCAGGGGTAAACCATGGAGCCTTTGCCAGGCATCTTTTCCAGGCGGCTTTGTTAGAATGGGGCAATCTGATCCAAGCGGCCTTGTGCGGACCGGCTTGCAGTTCTTTCACCGTGGGGGTGACCGTTGCAGCATAGCAAACATCAACGCTTCCCTGGATTACACCTTTAAGCTGGTTCACGTAACCGCTCTGCGGGACCGCTTTTACATCCTTCCAAGTCAGGTCTCCAAAGGCCATGATTCCTTCAATGGTCAGCATACCGGCGGGCCAACCAGGCACTTTAGGTACCCTTTTTCCCCTTACGTCTTCTATGGTTTTGATGCCCGAATCAGCTCTTGTGAGGAAACTGAGATACAGGGACAATCCCCTCCACACCTGTCTTATAGGCTGTGGGCCCCATGCCTTAGTTCCAAAGTCGGCAATACCATAACTTGCGCACGTTCCGGTCGCACCGGTTAAGATACTCATTTCACTTTCCCCGGACTTGAGGGGAAGCACTCGCGCCACATCCGTATCGTAAGGTTCAACCCGGACCTTCATGGGTGTCAACTGTTCAATGGCCTCCCTGAAACCGCTTGTAAGGGTGTAGCCGAGAGAACCCACCTTGTAAGATGTAAATGTGATTAATTTGGGGAGATCTTTTGCCGAAGCTTGAGGAATACCCTGGACGAAAAGGTTAGTGAAAAGAAAACACACAGCAATGATAATGAAAACGGATCTTTTCATTTTTTTCTCCTTTCTACTAGAGAGTTGAAAGATGGAAAGACAAGTCCTGACTGCAAAATGGTTTGTATCACCTCCTTTTGACTGGATAAGTTGAACCCATTGAACCTCAATGTTTCTTTGAGATCCTGTTTACGATTTGAAACTCGCTTCTTGCGGGAAGCTATTCAGACAAAGATTTAATTGATTTTATAATTAAATTTCGAGAGAATTGTCAAGGAAATACCCGTCATAATAGCATTGCGTCCCTATCTTCCCACAGACTCCCTGCCACATGTGCCCTGCCATTCTTGATATGCTGTTTGATGAGACGTCGAGTCTTTCTCACATCCCTTTCTTTTAAGGCCTCAAGTAGGGCAGTATGCTCTTCAGCTGCCTCCTTTATCCTCTCCTCCCGCATGTACCCCGGTCTGTATTTCAGGTAGATCTGTTCAAAAATCACCTTGGACAGATTGTATATGACCTTATTTCCCCCTATTTTGATCATATGAAGGTGAAAATTGGTATCTTTGATCATGAGAATCCGTCTGTATTCAGGAACCGATCCGGCTTTCACATGCTCTTTCAGGGCCTTTTCGAGATCGCTGATATTTTTGTCCGTCAGGTTCTTTATGATGGCAGGCACAAGGAATGTTTCAAAGGCCTCACGGGCAGTGAAAAGTTCGTTTGCCTCCACAGGGTCGGTTTCACCCACATAATACCCCTTGTTCCGCTCCGAATATACGATATTGAGAAGCTGCAGTCTGTTTAAGGCCTGTATGATGGGTGTAATACTCATGCCCAATTTTTTGGCCAATTCCTGATAGAGAAGCTTCTGCCCCGGAACGATCTCGTGGTGATACATCATCTCCTTGATCTTCCTGAAGGCAACGTCCACCGGGAGTTCTTCTTTTTTCACCTTATTGGAGACGCGCTTTTTAACACCAACACTTCCCTTTTTTCTCCTCATATACCTCCACCTCACCTTTCTGTTTTAACGGGTTAGGAATCCAACTCTCTCATTTTCCCTTAAACTGAGGCGCCCGCTTCTCTAAAAACGCCCTCCGCCCTTCCTCAAAATCGTCGCTGTTAAAGGCGACGGCCTGCATGACGGATTCCATTTCCAAAAAAGTCTCAAGGCTTGCCGGCCACCGGTTTAAGGCAGCCTTTATCATGGCATACGATTGCGTTGGCCCATGGGCCAGACGCTCGGCAAACGAATAGGCCTCCTGTTCAAGGCGTTCATGGGGCACGACCCTGTTTATCAGTCCTATACGTTCCGCCTCTTTGGCATCGACCGGGTCTCCTGTAAGCATCAGCTCTTTGGTCTTTGTGATGCCTACGCGAAGCGGGAGAAAATAGTATTGACCCCAGTCCGGGATAAGTCCGACCCGGCTAAAGGATATGAAAAATTTGGCCGTTTCCGAGGCGATCAGGATGTCGGATGCAAGGGCGAGACTGACACCCGCCCCTGCTGCAGTTCCATTGATGGCGGCAATAATAGGCTTTTCCAGTTCTACCATGGCCTTGATCAGTCTTTGCCCCTTCTTGAGGCGGATTCTTCCGGCCACAGGAGTCACATCTTCCATGGTGCCGAGATCGCCTCCGGCGCAAAAGGCCGCATCTGTGCCTGTCAGTATTACCACATTAACAGAATCGTCATCTCTCAGCGCTGTCAGAATCTCTAAGAGGTCTTCCCGCACTTCCAGATTCAGGGCATTCTTTGTCTCGGGTATGTTGAGTGAGATTTTCGCAATATGATTTTTCTTTTCAAACAATAGATATTTGTATTCCATGCATATCTCTCTATCCAGGCTAAGGACTCGTCTCGGGTAGGTAATGCTTTCCTTGACTTTCGATTCCGATCATGCGAAAAACGCCCGGACGTATTGCTGCCAATAGGGGGCATGATGACGTAATTTCAGCCCTACCATAAATCTGATTAATAAATCAATTAAATTATGAATTAGATCTTAAGGGAGTCAAATGGTCTTTTGGGAGGTAAAATAGTGAGGGCAACTGTGAGTGAGACAGTTACGGGTAAAGGTCCGCTATTCTTTTACGGCTGGGTCATAGTCGGAGTGGGATTCGTGACCCTGGGGATTGCATTCGGGATCTGGTATTCGTTTTCGGTTTTTTTTCTTGCTATTATAAAGGATTTTGAATGGAGTCGCGCTGCCGTTTCGAGTATTTTTTCAATTTTTATCATTTCACAGGCCCTCACCGGGTTATTGACAGGTCATCTTCAAGACCGGCTCGGACCCCGGGTTGTCATACCTGTTGGGACGGTCATATTGTCTATTTGTTTGGCCATGACAAGCCGCGCCCAGAGCTTATGGGAGTTTTACGTCGTCTATGGCGTGTTTGCGGGTGCGGGTGTCAGCCTGTTGGCGTTCTCCTCTCATTCTGCCTTTATACCCAAATGGTTTGCGCGCAAGCGGGGCCTTGCCATTGGGATCGCCATGTCGGGAATCGGTTTCGGTATGTTGTTCCTGGTGCCCCTTGTTGAGAAAAGCATAACGGCTTACGGATGGCGGACCACCTATCTGTATCTTGCCGGATTGGTCCTTTTTGCGGCGGGCCCGTTAAACGTCATCTTCTCCCGGCGAAGACCCGAGGACATGAATCTCAGACCGGACGGCGATGGCCCTGAAGAAACCGCTCAACGCTCTCTGAGTCGTATGATGGTAAAGGTGGTGGACCGTGACTGGGCCAATCAGGACTGGACCCTCAAGAAGGCCATCGGAACTCAACGTTTCTGGTTTTTGGTGATGGCATTTTTTTTCGGATCATGGGTATATCAGGGAACTTTGCTTCATGCCATCTCGGCCATGGTGGATTACGGTCTGTCCCGGGAGAGTGCTGCCTATTATTTTGGTATTCTGGGCATTGTCGGCTCAGGGGGCAAAATTGTGTTTGGGTATCTTTCCGATGTCATGGGACGGGAGCGGATAACTGTACTGGCGGGTATCTTTGTGGTAGCAGGCATCTTCTGTCTGATGGGGATGACCAATATGATAGGGCTTTTGCCCCTCTTATTCGCGATTTTCTTCGGTCTCGGCTACGGTGCCGCCGCCCCGGTTTTTCCTTCTATGAGCGCAGACATTTTTCTGGGTAATTCATTCGGTCTGATCTTTGCTGTTATCTGCATCGGAGGGGGAGTGGGAGGCTCCATGGGGGCCTTTATCTCAGGCTTTTTGAGGGATATAACAGGGTCCTATTCGATATCCTTCTACCTTTATTTCATAAGCATTTTTTTCTCCTGTCTCTTCGTATGTCTTTCACGGCCGGGGAAGGTTAGGAGGATGGTAGCCCGAAATCCCCGATAAGAATTTACATTTCTTTCCCTGTCACGATACCGCATCCTTGTCTTCTTCCGGCCGGTCACCGGCCATAAAGGCAAGCATGGCGGCAATCAGGATAGCCGCCATACATCCCCATCGAACCGCCCTTATTTGAAACAGGCTGTACAGAGGTGAAAGGATGACCGGAGAAGCGGCATACCCCGCAAATTTGACGGCGTTGTATACAGAAGTGACCGGCTTTCTGAATGACGGAGAGGCCTGAACGGCCATGGTGTTGAGAGTGGTCCACGAACTGGCTGCCCCGGTACCGAAAAGCAGGAAAAGCGTGAAATGAACCCAGTAGGAAAATCCAATAAATGCCATCAGAGCAACACAGACTAAGGATAAGGCCGCACTCCCCAAAAAGACCCTGATCCTTCCGAGATAATCTCCAGCAAACCCGGCGATAGGCGAGACGATAATTCCAGAGATCCCAGTCACAGAGAGAAGGGCGCCGATTTTATCGGAGGGGAACTCAAAATATGTTCTCAGATAATCGGCTGTAAACGTCATAATCCCGATATAGGCAACAAAAAAACTGAATGCCGAAAAGCTCAGGTAAAGGACCCCGGGTTGCAGCAGGGCCTTCTTCAGGATCAAAAAGGCTGTAAGGATGGTGGCGGCTTCGCCGGTCTCTTTTTCCCTGGGGGCGCTCGATATCCAATACAGTCCTCCTGAGAATAGAGACAGCCCTGCCAGCAGGAAAAAGAACCACGGCCAGCCATACCGAACGTCTATAGCTCCGGAGATGAACGGACCCAAGGTCACGCCGACAGTGTTGGCCATCCCAAACATTCCGATGGCTTTTCCCACATGTTTTGATGGAACCAGATCGCCGATCAGGGCCATGATAATCGGCGTCAGGAAGGCTGCCCCAACACCCTGAATGATCCGGCCCTCAAGAAAACTGAAAATGTTGGAAGAGATGCCGGATAAGACCGCCCCTGAGGCATAAACAAAAAAGCCGAAAAGGAGGGTTTTTCGCGTATCAAAAAGCTGGGCGATGGGCCCGGAGAAGAGTTGGACCAACACGAATGGAATCATGTAAAAGGTAATGGCAAGAGAGGCTGTGGTAAATTCAACGGACCATTGGTCTGCCATGACGGGGATGAGGGTGATAATCCCGATGCCCCCCATGGGTCCGATGGCTGCCCCTAAATAGAGGGGTATAAGCTTTTGCAGGTTCAACTTGTTTGCTGCCGTAAATTAGGCCCAGTTCGCCTGACGCAGGCTCAAAACCTGATATGATATCTGATTAGGTTATTTATTATATTTGTGGTCAGTTTCTTATCACGCATATATTGAGTTGAGATGGATGTCAACCCCAAAAATGTTGGGTTTCCCTGGTATTTTCCGCTCTAAAGCGATTGACGCAGAGAGGGATGGCTGGTAAATTAATGCCACATAAAGACGTCACATTCATTAAAGGCCCCTGATGGCGTAAATTGCCAACTCCCATGCATGTATGATAACACATTTCGAGGATGTGAGTGAATGCCAATGCAATATCAAGGTGATAAAAGGAAGTCTGATGGCCATATCGAAAGTGAATCTTGGTAGTATGCTCAGGAGATCAGCACACAAGCACCCGCAAAAAGTGGCGCTGGTCTCCCATGAAGGTGAAGAGGGGACATACGGACAATTGGAGGTCCTCAGCAACCGGTTTGCCAGGGCATTCACGAAGCTGGGAATCAAGAAGGGCGATCATGTTGCCGTTCTTTCCCTCAATTGCATCGAAGAGTTGATTGCATTTTTCGGCATATTCAAGTTAGGCGCAGTTGCCGTCCCCATAAATGTACGTCTGGCCGCTCCGGAGATGAAATGGATTATCGAGCACTCCGATGCCACGTCCCTGATCTATTCAAAGGACTTTGAGACCCGGGTGCTTGAACTCCGGCCAGGGCTTAAAAAGATAGAGCGCTACTTGTTGATCGGTGACGATCCGCCGGAAAACACGCTTTGCTTCAAAGACGTTCTGGAATTAGGAGATGACGACGTGCCTCAAGCTGAGGTGATGGGGGATGATGAGGCGTTTCTGCTTTATACGGCAGGGACCACCGGGAGGCCAAAAGGGGTTTTATTGACCCATAACGGTGTTATCTGGAATTCTGTCAACTGGATACATAATGGTGTCTTCAGAGAGGATGACCGCTGTCTTCAGGTTTTCCCGCTTTATCATGTTGCCGCCATAGGGAGCGTCCTTACCTATCTTTATATCGGAGGGACCATCTACCTCAAAAAGACCTTTGATCCAAAGGATTGTATGAAAACCATAGAGCGGGAGCGGATAACACGCTGGGCAGCAGCGCCCACGGTCTTTAACATGCTCCTTCAACTCCCCGGTATTGAAGAATATGATACAGAGTCCATTACGCTCATAGGGTCCGGGGCTGCTATCATGCCGGTAGAAACCCAGCGGAGGCTTGGTGCGGTTTTTCCGACGGCGTTGATTTTTGACACCTACGGCATGACCGAATCATCGGGCGGCATTACGACACTCCTCCCCGAAGACTTCAGCCGCAAAAATGCCTGCGTTGGCAAAGAACATCTCAATCTGGAGTTGCGTGTTGTAGATGAAAGCGGTTCTCATGTGCCGGTCGGCGATGTAGGCGAAGTGATCTTCCGGGGCAGTAATCTGATGAAGGGATACTATAAAGACGCTGCGGCCACAGAGACGTCCGTAAGAGATGGATGGTTTTACACCGGTGATCTGGGTCGCCTGGATGAAGAGGGCTTTCTTTATATCGTTGACCGGAAAAAAGATATGATTATTACAGGCGGAGAAAATGTATATCCCAGGGAAGTGGAAGAGGTGCTCTACACACATCCCCTGATAGCGGAAGCCGCCGTGATCGGGGTCCCGGATCCGAGATGGGGAGAGGCCATCAAGGCCGTTGTCGCCCTCGAGCCCGGTGCAACCGCCTCCGAAAGAGAAATAATAGGTTTCTGCAGAAAAATGATCGGAGGGTTCAAATGCCCCAAATCTGTTGAGTTTATCCATGAACTTCCCAGGAATCCTGCGGGCAAGATCCTGAAAAAGGAACTGAAAAAGCGCTTCTCAAGCTCCCCTTAATGAAGTGCCATCACACCGTCCAGCCTGACTGTTTTTTCTTGAAAGTGCTACAGTTAGCTTCAAGGTTTTTTCTTGACACTAATAAGATAATCTAATTAAATTATTAATAAAGAATTTAATAAGGTTTGAGAAAGACATCAATCGAGGAGGACAAGCGTATGGATATTCAAAAAGTATTTGTCATGGGATCAGGCGCCATGGGGAGCGGTATTGCCCAGGTATGCGCACAGAAAGGGATTTCGGTGGTAATGTCTGACCTGGCCCGGGATGCGCTCGACAGGGCGGTCGAAAAAATCAACTGGTCCGTTTCAAAGTTCGTGGAGAAAGGTAAGGTTTCAGAAGACCTCGACACCATTATGGGCCGTATTGAAACTTCCACTGAATACGACAGTGCGGTGGATGCGGACCTGGTAATAGAGGCCGTTTTTGAAAAGATAGAAGTGAAACACGAGGTCTTTAAGAAACTGGATGCTGTTGTTGGAGACAAGACCATTTTAGCCTCCAACACCTCGGCCATTCCCATTACCCAGATTGCCGCTGTGACCCGCCGGCCTGAAAATTTTGTCGGTCTTCACTTCTTCAACCCGGTCCCTATGATGATGGCCGTAGAAGTTATAAAGGGGATTGACACCAGTGACGGGACATTTGAATATGGAGCGGATTTTGTGAGATTCATCGGTAAGGAGCCGATCATGGTCAACCGGGATATTGCCGGTTTTATCCTGAACCGGATCAATATGGTCTCCAATATTGAGGCCATGCGTCTCGTGGAGCAGGGGGTGGCAACGCCTGAGGACATTGACAAAGGTATGCGGCTGGCCTTTGGACGCAAAATGGGGCCTTTTGAGACAGGTGACCTTGTCGGATTGGAGGTATCGCTGATGGCGTACACCAATGTCTATGAAGAAGAAAAGGCCCTCCGGTTTTATCCGCCTTCCATCATGAGACGTAAGGTGCTGGCGGGTCAGCTGGGCCGAAAGACAAAAAAGGGGTGGTATGAATACAATCCGGACGGAAGCAGAAAAGAATAATATGTGAAAGGATGGACCATGGAAATCAAGAACAGCGTTGCAATTATTACCGGTGGCGTGTCGGGCCTCGGAGAGGCCGTTGCCAGGACGCTTATGGATGGCGGCGCTCGAGTAGCCCTTCTGGACCTGAATCAGGAGTTGGGGGAGCAGATGGCGGCCGCCCTCGGGGACAGCGCCATGTTTTTGCCGGCAAATGTGGCAGAGCACAGGGAAGTGGACGGGGCGGTAGAAAAGATAAAGGGCGCTTTTGGAACTTTTCATATTGTAGTGAACTGTGCGGGAATCGGCGGATCAGTCAGGGTCGTAGGGAAGGAGGGGGTTGTCTCCCCTGATTGGTTCCCCAATATCGTGAACGTCAACCTGGTAGGCACCTTTAACCTGCTTCGTGCCACCGCGCCAGCATTGATGGAGAATCCTCCCAACGAGGAAGGTGAGCGGGGGGTGTATATCAACACCTCATCCGTGGCCGCCTTTGACGGCCAGGTCGGGCAGTCTGCCTACTCGGCGTCAAAGGGCGGGATTGTTTCCATGACCTTGACGATGACAAGAGAATTCGCCAACAACGGTATCCGTGTCATGACCATCCTCCCTGGGATATTCGAAACACCGCTTCTGGGGAAACTCCCCGAAAATGTAAGAGAGCGCCTGGGCAGGCAGGTGCCCTTTCCACCACGACTCGGGAGACCGGAAGAATTTGCATCATTGGCCCGTCAGATTATTGAAAACCCCTACCTAAACGGTGAGTGTATCCGGTTGGACGGGGGGCTGCGGATGGGGTTTGGGAGGAAATGATTTATGGAAAACTGGGGCATCCGTGGAGGAATCCCGGCCAATGAAGTTGATCTGGGATTCAAGGTCGATGTGTAAGGAGCGTAGAAATGAACTTTGATTTGGCCGAAGAGATCGTTTCCATGCAGGATATGGCAAAGAAATTTGCAGAACGGGAGGTCCTGCCGAGAGTAAGGGAAGACGCTTTCAACCGTGACCTGGTGGCAAAGATGGGCGAATTAGGGCTTTTCGCCTGTGCATTTCCATCCAGGTATGGTGGGGTTGACGCGGGTTTCTTAGCCCACTCGGTGGTATGCGAGGAAATATCGCGGGCCGACTCGGGACTCCGTTCGCTGTTTAACCTTCAGGCCATGACCGTCCCCTATACGATTATGGAATGGGGAACCGAAGCGGCTAAGGAGAAATATGTCAGGGAGCTTGTTTTAGGGCGGAAGATCGGGTGCACCTGCTTTTCAGAGCCCAATGTGGGATCGGATATTGCCGCTACCGAGACCCGGATCGAGGATCGGGGCGACCACTTTCGCATCAACGGCGCCAAGACATGGATCTCAAACGGCACAGTGGCGGACCTGGCCATCGTATATGGTTCATTTGACCGGGGGCTTAAACATCGCGGGATGTGTGCCGTGGTCGTGGAAACGGATCAGCCGGGCTGGACACCTAAAGAGACCCCCAAGTTAGGGGACAAATCCTCGCCCATTGCAGAGATTCACATAGAGGATGTGAAGGCCCCCAGGGAAAATCTGTTAGGCAGATGGGGTGAAGGGTTTATGGTGGCCATGACGGCCCTTGACCGGGGTCGCATCAGCGTGGGGAGCGGCGCGGTAGGTCTGGCTCAGGCCTGCTTAGACGCCTCGGTGAAGTATGCCAATGAGAGGGTTCAGTTTGGAAAACTGATCGGGGAATATCAGCTCGTGAAAGGGGTCATCGCAGAAATGGTGTCGATGGTCGAAGGGGCCAGGCTCCTTGTCCGGCGCGGGGCGTGGCTCAATGACCGGGGACGGCCCTTTACCCGGGAAATCGCCATTGGTAAGTATTTTGCCGGAGAAGCGGTGGTGAAGGCCGCAGGAATGGCCATGGAAGTCCATGGTGGAATGGGGTATTCTTTAGAGATGCCGGTTGAAAAATATTACCGGGATGCCAAGCTCTATCAGGTGGGGGAGGGGACGGCAAACATCATGCGGCTTCTTATCGCAAATGATGCCCTCGGAATCAAGAAAGCCAACAGACCCAGGGTTCACGTGCCCGATGATTTCCGAGATTTGGAATGAAAAAGGAGACAAGACAAAACCATGACACATTTTAAAGTCAATGAGAAGGATATTTTCTTCATCCTTAAAGAGCAGTTAAACTACGGAAGCCTGTGCCGACTTGAGCGGTACAGCGAGCTGGATGAAGAGACCTTAGATATGCTGGTGACAGAGGCCATAAAGTTTGCAAAGGGCGCCATCGCACCCCTCCAGGAGATCGGCGAAGACTCGGGCGTCGTCTTTGAGGAGGGACAGGTCCATTGCCCTTCCGAGTTCAGGGATACCTTTAAGCTCTATGGTGAAAATGGCTGGATCGCCGCTTCCCGCAATACCAAATATGGGGGACAGGGGTTTCCCCATATGATGCGGATCGTTATCAATGATCAGATGTACGGGGCAGCCCAGTCGTTCAACATAACCCCCAGCCTGACCCATGGGGCGGCCCATCTGATCGAGAGTTTTGCCACTGAGGAGTTGAAAGAACGGTTTATAGCAAAGATGTACAGGGGGGAGTGGGCCGGAACCATGTGCCTGACCGAACCCGGTGCTGGTTCCAACCTGGCGGCCACGCGCACGGCTGCCATTCTTGATGGAGACCATTTCAGGATCAAGGGAAATAAAATCTTCATCTCGGCGGGCGACCATGATATGGCGGACAATATCATCCACCTCCTCCTGGCCCGGATTGAAGGGGCACCCGAAGGGATCAGGGGAATCTCCCTCTTTGTTGTACCCAAAATCAGGGTGAATCCTGACGGGTCTTTGGGTGAGCCAAATGATGTTGCGTGCACGGCAGTGGAAAAAAAGTTGGGCCTGCATGCCTCACCTACCTGCGCCCTCAATTTCGGAGATAATGACGGCTGTATCGGGTACCTGTGCGGGGAGGAGAACCGAGGCCTGGCCCATATGTTTCAGATGATGAATCAGGCCCGTATCAACACAGGCGTTACCAGCACCACCTTAGCAAGCCTGGCATACCAGAATGCCCTGGCATACGCAAAAGAACGAATCCAGGGGTTGGATATTGCAGGCAGGAAGTCCGGATATGTTGCCATAATAGACCATCCCGATGTCCGCCGGATGCTTCTCTGGATGAAAGCAACGGTTGATGGACTCCGTTCAATGATCTATTCAGGGGCTTTCTGGTCCGATCTTTCCCTCGAATTGCCGGAAGGAGATGAAAAGAGGGATTACCAGAGCCTCCTTGACTTTATCACGCCGATCATAAAGGCCTACTGCTCAGATGTGGGCTTCAGGGTCTGCGAAACCGCCATCCAGTGCCTGGGCGGCTACGGATACTGCAAAGAGTATCAAGTGGAGCAATTTTTGAGGGATTCCAAAATTGCATCCGTTTACGAGGGCACAAACGGTATTCAATCCATCGATCTCATGGGCCGGAAGATGCGGGTCAATGATGGTGCTCCCTTAAAGGCCTACCTGAAGCAAATAAGAGGGTTTTGTGAGGAGAACCGAAACCACCCCACCCTTGGCCATGCTATCGGAGATCTGTCAGAGGCGATTGAACGCCTGGCGCAAATGGCCGGAGAAATGTCCGCCATGATGCAGGGAGATCCCTTGCAGTGGGCCTCCCAGACCTATCCTGCTCTCCTCTGTTTCGGGGACGTGACCATTTGCTGGCGTCTACTCGATATGGCCGTAGTGGCGCAGCGGAGGATGGATGATTGTAAAAAAGGTGATTTCTACTTGGGAAAGATCATGCAGGCCACTTACTATACCGGTGTGACCCTTCCTGTGACAATGGCCCGCCTGGATACGCTTTACAGGAAAGGACGGGAAGTAGTGGAAATGCCGGAGGAGGCATTTTGAAAATTCAACGGAGGTGAGCGATGAATGAAATATTGGGTTTACTTGGAAGCCGTTATCCCCTGATTCAGGGGGCGATGGGCGTCATATGTAACCCGGAAATGGTTGCAGCCGTTTCAGAGGCAGGGGGCTATGGGCTGTTAGCTTCCGCATTCCTGACCGAGCCAGGCCCCCTTAGGGAACAGATCGAGGCGGTAAAAAGGCTTACGGACAAACCATTTGGGGCGAATCTGATGGCCATGAATCCCATGTCCATGGTCTTTGCCGAGGTCCTTATTGAAAATGGGATCAAGACCGTCACCACCTCGGCGGGATCTCCCAAAGAACTCCTTTCCATACTCAAGCCAGCAGGTGTCAAGGTGCTTCATGTGGTGCCTAACGTGGAGACCGCCCGCAAGGCTGAGGATGCCGGTGTGGATGCCCTTATTGCGGAAGGGAGTGAGTCAGGTGGTATCCAGGGGTATATGGGGGCCTCAACCATGGTCCTGGTTCCCCTAATGGTAGATGCGGTGAAAATCCCGGTAATTGCGGCCGGCGGAATCGGGGACTCCCGGGGTTACCGCGCTGCTTTTGCATTAGGCGCAAAGGGGGTTCAGGTGGGGACACGCTTCATTGCATCCAAGGAGTGTATTGCTCATCAAAATTATAAGAGTGCCCTGTGCGAAGGAAGAGAGACCGATACCCTTTTGATAGAGAGAGGAAAGGTGCGGGTGCGGGTGATCAGAACCCCTCTTGCAGAGGAATTGGGTCAGGGCGTATCGGATATGACCTTCAGGTTTTCCCCGGACAGCCTGGAAGAGGCATGGGTAGGCGGAGATTTGGCAGCCAATACCTTGCCGGCCGGTCAGATCACCGGGATGGTGCAAGATGTCCGGTCGGTCCGGGAGATCATCGAAGAAATGGTGAAGGATTAGGGCTTTCTCAACCCGTCTGATTCCAGACCAGCGTTTCTTGATGGCCTGATATAGAGCGAGCGTAGCGTTTTTGGACCGAAGGTTTGATAGTATAAACTGGAGTTTCACGCAAATCCTTAAGCTCTCTTATTCGTGTGTCTCCAAAATAATTTTTCGGTGGATCTATGGATTATGAAGTCGTCATTGTGGGTGCTGGTCCTGCTGGTATTTTTGCAGCACTGACTCTCGCAGACTTGGGCATAAAGGGGATTATGTTGCTCGAGCAGGGAAAGGATATCAGCAAGCGCGAACGACAAAATCCCGAAGACAGACTGTGTGGATGGGGAGGCGCAGGCGCATTTAGCGATGGAAAGCTCACGCTTTCCACGGAAGTTGGGGGAGTCCTAAAAGAATTCATCGAAGAGGGGCCTCTGTACCAACTGTTGAAAAACACGGATGAGATTTATGCGGCCAATGGAGCGCCTGACCGTATTTTTGGCAAGAGTTCACCACAATTGGAAGCGTTAGCAGACAGAGCCCGCATGGCCGACCTCCAACTCCTGCCGGACCGCATCCGTCATATCGGTACAGAGAATTGTCGGGCTGTCTTGGAACGTTTTAAAAAGTCTCTTTCTGGACGGGTAGACATACATACAGAATCTGAAGTCCAAGGACTCATTGCTGACCATACCAGAATTCAAGGGGTAAAACTTGCTGACGGTCGAAGTATTACTTCCAAATTTGTCATAGTCGCTCCGGGCCGATCAGGGGCGCGGTGGATGAAAAAACAGGCAGAATCTTTGGGGTTAAGAACAAGGGCCACTTCTGTGGATATAGGCGTGCGTGTGGAACTTTCAGCCCCTGTGCTTAGGGAAATCACGGACACGGCTTATGAAGCAAAGCTCGTTCACTACTCAAAAACATTCGATGATAAGGTGCGCACCTTCTGTATGAATCCATACGGTGAGGTGGTGACAGAAGCGCATGGGGGAATCGTGACCGTGAACGGGCACAGTTATGCTAATAAAAGAAGTGAAAACACCAACTTTGCAATTCTGGTGAGTAGTGCGTTCACAGAACCGTTCGATGATCCGATTGCCTATGGTCATTACATCGCCCGATTGGCGAATCTACTTGGTAGAGGGGTAATCATTCAGAGGTTGGGCGATCTGTTAGCAGGCAGACGGAGCACTCGCGGACGTATTGACCGTTGTCTTACCAGACCGACCCTCAGGGATGCGACCCCGGGCGATTTGAGCTTTGTTTTTCCTTACCGCCATCTCCTGAGTATCATCGAGATGCTTCAGGCTCTTGAGAAAATAGCACCAGGCGTATACTCGAGGCACACCTTGCTCTACGGAGTGGAGGTCAAATTCTACTCCAACAGGATTGACGTATCACCCGAAATGGAAACTGAGATAAGAAATCTATTTGCCATCGGCGATGGAGCGGGCATCACCAGGGGTCTGCTTCAGGCTTCTGCAAGTGGCATCCTTGCTGCCAGGGCCATTGCTGAACGATAATTCGTAATCCATCTCTTCTATGCAATTTTACCAGTACATTACGTGAATCTGGTTCTCTATAAAGTGCATTATCCTGTAATTCTCAGACGTTTGCTATGCCTGAAATTATGACAACCAAGGAACATCTACCGTGACTGGCCGACCTCATCGCATTCGTAGATGTAACTGATATCGCATGATATTTGGGCACAAAAAGGATGAGCGAATAGCAGATATCGCAAGGCAGCATTTTATGAAATATTTTCAGCATACGTTGAAAACATCACATCTGATGAAAAATGTTGACAAGGGGGCATCGATGTGGATCTGGCATTAAACCACTTGAAGCTTCAGGATAGTCCAGCATTTGAGGTCCCTGAAAAAAATACAATAAGTGGTAGTTGGGCCTGAATTGACACAAAATCAGATCTCACTTATACTCAACCCTATCAAAAGCGAATTACCCATCCTTTTAACCTTCAAATTGATCAATCTTTAAGCCTGGAGGGCATCAAGAATGAACTGTCCAAAATGCCACCATGAAAATCCCGAAGACGCGATGTTTTGCAACGGATGTGGCCATAAACTGGAACTTGCTTGCCCAGAATGCGGGAAGGTGAATCCATCTGGCAGTAGGTTTTGTAATGGATGCGGCCATGACCTGCGGAAACCCGCAGACACCCCGCCCATAGATCTCAACCAACCCCAATCCTATACCCCCAAACACCTGGCCGATAAGATTCTCACCACCCGCAGTGCCATCGAGGGTGAACGGAAACTGGTAACGGTGTTCTTTGCTGATGTGGCCAACTACACATCCGTCTCAGAGAAGTTAGACCCGGAAGAAGTCCACCAGATCATGGACGGTGCGTTTAAGATCCTCATGGATGAGATCCACAAATATGAGGGGACCATCAACCAGTTCACCGGCGATGGCGTCATGGCCCTTTTTGGCGCCCCGGTTGCCTATGAAGATCATGCCCAAAGGCCCTGTTATGCCGCTTTAGCCATTCAAAACACCTTGGAGGCGTATGGTGACAAAATAGAGAAAGATACGGGGGTAGAGTTTAAGATGCGTGTCGGGCTCAACTCAGGGCCGGTGATCGTGGGAGCGATCGGGGACGATCTCAGGATGGAT
>Ga0307424_1000298_pt1 | contig 26196 bp, 14 predicted proteins | sample SalMarWE160320MG_FD_202157 | JGI IMG/M metagenome (GOLD analysis project Ga0307424, IMG submission 202157) | Salt marsh sediment microbial communities from the Plum Island Ecosystem LTER, Massachusetts, United States - WE1603-20 | ecosystem: Environmental > Aquatic > Marine > Intertidal zone >... | reverse complement strand
CCGCCATCGCTCGTCCCCGGTGAGCACGAAGAGGTAGTAGGCCGACTCGATGGCCTCGGGCCGGAGCGGATAGCCGGGGGAGAGGATCTGCATGGTCGTGTAGTCGAACGACTCCGGCTCCACCCCGAAGGTGGTGAACATGAGCGCCACCGACTCCTCGAGGCGGGCCGCCCGCTCCAGGTCGCCGCTCAGGGCGAGCACCGCCGGCAGGAAGGCCTCCAGCGCGCCGAAGCGCGTAGCGGTGCGGGCGCCGGTGTTCATGTCGACGCGTCCGTACCATAGGTGGTCGTTCACCACGTCGGCGAGGTGGTCGTTCAGCGCGGCGTGGCTCACGTTCCACATGCGCCGGAAGTCCTCGTCCCCGAAGAGCAGCCAGGACTTGAGCAGGTACTCGTAGTACGAGTCGATGCGTCCGCCGACGTGGCTCTCCTCGTTCGCCCACGCGCCGGTCTGCACGTCGATCACGCTGCCGACCAGACCCAGCGGCGAGCGCCGCTCCCACACCGCGGTGACGCCCCGCTTCGCGGCGTCGTAGTACTTCGGATCGCCGGTTAGGCGGGAGAGCTGACCGAGCTCCAGCGTGAGCGTTCCGATCTCGGCGGGGTTATTGCGCGGGTCCTCCACGGCTCCGGTCGCGAGGTTCACGCGCGTCCACGGCATGCCCGTGGGCGAATCGAACGCCGGCAAAAGACGGTCGCCGAGGTCGGTGGCCAGCTCCAGCCAGCGGGGGTCGCCGTCCATCTGGTAGGCGGACAGCAGCCCGCCCAGGAGGCGGATCGTGACCTCGAAGACCTGCACCGTCATGTCGTGGTCGAAGCTCAGGTGCTCGAAGACGAGCGCACGGGCGCTGTCCGCCTGCGCGTCGAGCCCCATGAGCCGCATCGTGTCGTACGCGTCGACGGGCGTCATGAGCAGGGACACGTCGTACCAGTCACGCCAGCTCCCGCTGAGGGGGCGCAGGGCGTCGTGACCCCACGCGTGCGCGACGTAGCCGCTCCAGGCGTGCTCGAACGCCTCTCGTACCTCGGCGGCGAACGCCGAGTCCCTGCTCAGGCCGGGCAACGCGTGCACGATGCGCCGCGTCGGCTCGGGCGAGGAGGCGGGTGGCTCCGACGGGGAACAGGCCGCGAGCAGCACCGTCGCGGCGAGCACGGAACCTGCGGTGAGCTTGATCATGGAGCCGTTGTAACGCCGGCGTGGGCGGCCCGGCAAGGGACGTCGACGCACCGCCGCATCCGGGCGCTCGGCTTGCACGCGGACCCCTCGCATCGCATCCTCCCCCTCCGTCTTCGCTCCCGGCTGCCCTTGTCTTTCCGGAGGCCGAACCATGCGTCACACCGTAATGCGCGGGCTCGTGCCCGCGATGCTCGCCCTCGTCCTGGTCGCTCCGACCCTCCAGGCCCGTCAGGCGGATCCCCGTCTCGAGGCCCTGAAGGAAGAGGCGCTGCAGAAGGTCCAGGACAACTCGAAGATGGTCCAGGAGATCGTCGACATGCTGTTCTCGTTCGGCGAGCTGGGCTTCCAGGAGTTCGAGACCCAGAAATATCTGACCGGACTCCTGGCGGACCACGGATTCGCCATCGAGAAGGGCGTCGCGGGGATCCCGTCGGCGTGGACGGCCCGGTGGTCGAACGGCACGGGCAAGCCGGTGATCGCGCTGGGCTCCGACGTGGACGACATCCCCCAGGCGAACCAGAAGCCGGGCGTGGGCTACCACGATCCGATCGTGCCCGGGGCTCCGGGCCACGGCGAGGGCCACAACTCCGGACAGGCGGTCAACATCGTCGCGGCGCTGGCCGTGAAGGACATCATGGAGCGCGAGAACATCTCGGGCACGCTCCTGATCTGGCCGGGCATCGCCGAGGAGCAGGTCGGCACCAAGGCGTTCTACGTGCGGGACGGCGTGTTCGACGGTGTGGACGTGAACCTCTTCACCCACGTGGGCGACAACTTCGGGATGTCGTGGGGCACGGGGGGCGGGAACGCGCTCTGGTCCGTGCAGTTCAAGTTCGTCGGCGAGTCGGCGCACGCGGCGGGCGCCCCGTGGCGCGGCCGCTCGGCGCTGGACGCCGCGATGCTGATGGCGACGGGGTGGGAGTACCACCGCGAGCACCTGCAGCCGGCCGCCCGCTCGCACTATGTGATCGTGGACGGCGGTGACCAGCCCAACGTGGTGCCGCAGACCGCGACCATCTGGTTCTACCTCCGCGAGCGCGACTACGAGAAGACCAAGGCGATGTACGACGCCGCCGTGAAGATGGCGCAGGGCGCGGCGCTCATGACCAACACCGAGATCGACACGATCCAGACGGTCGGCACGGCGTGGGGCCGGCACTTCAGCAAGCCCGTCGCCGAGATCGAGTACGCGAACATCGAGCGCGTGGGCCTGCCCAAGTGGAGCGACGCGGACATCACCCTGGCCAAGGGCATCCAGCGCGAGCTCGGGCAGGAGGAGGTCGGTCTTGCCACGAAGCTCGACTCACTGGGGGGCCCGGTGGACCTGTCCCGCTCCCTCGGCGGGGGCTCGGACGACATCGGCGACGTGTCCTGGAACATGCCCACCGTCACGCTGCGCTTCCCCTCCAACATGCCGGGGCTGCCGGGGCACAACTGGGCGAACGGCATCGCCATGGCCACGCCCATCGCCCACAAGGGCGCGGTGGCCGGTGCGAAGGTGCAGGCGCTGACGCTGCTGGACCTCCTCCTGCGGCCGAAGATCATCGCCGACGCGTGGGACTACTTCAACAACGTCCAGACGAAGGAGCAGAAGTACATCCCCTTCATCACGGCGGCGGACAAGCCGGCGACGTTCCTGAACGCGGACATCATGGAGAAGTATCGGCCGCTCATGCGGCCCTACTACTACGACCCGTCGAAGTACGACACCTACCTGGACCAGCTCGGCATCACGTACCCGACCGTCCACCCCAAGGCGATCAGCGATCGACAGGACGGCCAGCAGCAGGACCGCCAGGGCGGCGCGGCCGGGGAGGGTGGCCTCTGATCGAGGCCTGCGTCACCACGCTCGACGAGGCGGTGGGCGCCGTGCAGGCGGGTGCCCACCGCCTCGAGCTTTGTCGGGATCTCGACACCGGCGGGCTGACCCCGTCCCAAGAGCTGCTCACCGATGTGCGCGCCGCCGTCGGCGTGCCGGTGTTCGCGATGGCACGGCCCCGACCCGGGCCCTTCGTCCTGGAGGCCGACGCGGTGGCGCTCCTCCTCGCCGACGTGACCGCCCTCACCCGGTCCGGGGCGGACGGGATCGTGATGGGGGCGCTTCTCGGCGACGGGACCATCGACGCGGCCACGACCCGCCTGTGCGTCGACGGCGCCGGCCCGCTCCCGGTCACGTTCCACCGCGCCTTCGACGAGGTGGCCGACCCCTTCGCGGCGCTCGACACGCTCGTCGATCTCGGGGTTCGCCGGGTCCTCACGGCCGGTGGGCCTGGCCGGGCCCGTGAGGGCGTCGACCTCCTGGCGGCGCTCGTCCGCTACGCGGCGGACCGCATCGTGATCCTGGCGGGTGGCGGCGTGCGCGGGGACCACGTGCGCCATCTGGTCGCCTTCACCGGCGTGCGCGAGGTGCACGCGCGCGCCTCTGCGATCGCCGGTCTGTCCCGGGCGCTCGCGGCGGGCTGACGGCAGCGCCCGCCGCCGCTTGCCAGCAGCCGTGGCCGTAGCCATCCTCCCACCCTCGACCAACCGGCCGCCTCCCCGGCCCCATCCCTCGGAGGATCCCCATGCGCTCGATGTCGCGCCGAGCCATCCCGATCGCGCTGGCGGCGGCGATGGCTTTGCCGTCCGTGCTGGCGGCCCAGAATGCGGACCCGCGCCTGGAGCGTCTCAAGGAAGAGGCGCTGCAGAAGGTCCAGGACAACTCGAAGATGGTCCAGGAGATCGTCGACATGCTGTACTCCTTCGGGGAGCTCGGCATGCAGGAGTTCGAGACCCAGAAATACCTGACGGGCCTGCTGGCGGACCACGGCTTCACGGTCGAGAAGGGCGTGGCCGGCATACCCTCCTCGTGGACGGCGCGCTGGACCCACGGCACGGGAGAGCCCGTCATCGCGTTGGGCTCCGACGTGGACGACATCCCCCAGGCGAACCAGAAGCCGGGCGTGGCCTGGCACGATCCCATCGTCGCCGGGGCGCCGGGCCACGGCGAGGGGCACAACTCGGGGCAGGCGGTCAACATCGTCGCCGCGCTGGCCGTGAAGGACATCATGGAGCGCGAGAACATCTCGGGCACGCTCCTCATCTGGCCCGGGATCGCCGAGGAGCAGGTCGTATCCAAGGCCTTCTACGTGCGCGACGGCGTCTTCGACGGCGTCGACGTGAACCTCTTCACGCACATCGGATCGAACTTCGGCGTCTCGTGGGGCCAGTCGGGCTCCAACGCGCTGTGGTCGGTGCAGTTCCGCTTCAAGGGCGAGTCGGCGCACGCGGCGGGCGCGCCCTGGCGCGGCCGGTCGGCGCTGGACGCGGTCATGCTGATGGCGACGGGGTGGGAGTACCACCGCGAGCACCTCGAGCCGGCGTCCCGCTCCCACTACGTGATCATCGACGGGGGCGATCAGCCCAACGTGGTGCCGTCGTCCGCGGGGATCTGGTTCTACTTCCGCGAGCGCGACTACCCGCGCACGAAGGCCATGTACGAAGCCGCGGTGAAGATGGCGCAGGGCGCGGCGCTCATGACCGGCACGGAGATCGACACGATCCAGACCGTCGGATCGGCGTGGTCGGGCCACTTCAACAAGAAGATCGCCGAGGTCACGTACGCCAACATCCAGCGCGTCGGCCTGCCGAAGTGGGACGAGAAGGACGTCGCCCTCGCAAACGGGCTGCAGCGCGAGCTGGGTCAGGAGGAGCGTGGGCTGGCGGACTCGATCCGGCCCATGCGCGGCCCCGTCGACCTGGAGCGCTCCCTGGGCGGAGGCTCGGACGACATCGGCGACGTCTCCTGGAACATGCCCACCGTCGTGATGAGCTATCCGGCGAACATGCCGGGAGGCCCCGGCCACAACTGGGCCAACGGGATCGCGATGGCCACGCCCATCGCCCACAAGGGCGTCGTCGCCGGCGCGAAGGTGCAGGCGCTCACGCTGCTCGACATCCTGCTCACGCCCAGCGTGGTGGTGGACGCGTGGGACTACTTCAACAACGTCCAGACGAAGGACCAGAAGTACACGCCCTTCATCTCGGCGTCGGACAAGCCCGCCACGTTCCTGAACGCGGACATCATGGAGAAGTATCGGCCGCTCATGCGCCCGTACTACTACGACCCGTCGAAGTACGACAACTACCTCGATCAGCTCGGCATCACGTACCCGACCGTGCGCCCGAAGGCCATCAGCGACAGGGACCGGAACTGATCCGCCACGAAGACGGAGGTCGGGGGAGACATCGCCCGCCTCCGGGGACGTAGCTTTCCCACGGCAGAGGAGTGACGCGCGGAACCCGGGTCTCTCGGACCGCGAAACCCCAGGAGGTGGGATTCATGAGGAGGAGCGCCCGCTGCGGCGGGTTCCTGGCCGTGCTGTTCTGGACGGCTGCAGGACCCGCCGCGGCGGGTACCGCTCCGGCGGACTCGAGTCGCCTCGTGGTCGCGATCGGACCGTCCTTCGAAGCGCACTCGGATCTGCTCGCGTCCCCCTTTCGGCAAACTGGTGTGGGGGTGGGCTTCGGCCTGGGTTACCGCCGGGGTGGCATCTCCGTCGACGCAGACGGCGCCGTGGGGGGGGCCTCGTCCCGGCTGGACGCGCCCGACGAGGGGGTCGAGGACACCTGGACGGCCGGCCTCGACGTCGCCTGGGTTCGGCCCGTGGCCGCGTGGGAGCGGACCACGGTGCGCGTCGGCGCCAGCCTGGCCGGGCTGGCGTTCGTCCGCCGCCACCATTACGGCCGCGCCGCCGCGCGTGAGTACTACGCGGACCTGATGGTCCCGCTCTCGCTGGTGGGTGAGGTGGCCTGCCGGGCGGGCGACGCGGCGTGGGTGGAGGAGCGCCTCGAGCTCGGCCTGGGCGCCGTCCTCTTCCGGAGCCCCTTCGCGGCGACGAAAACGTTTCCGAGCGCCTCGCTGGCGGGCCCCGGCTCGCTGAGGGTGGTGCGCAACCGGCTGACGGTGGAGTGGCGGACGTCCTCCCGAACGCGCCTGGCGCTCACGCACGCCCTGACCTTCTACGACACGGACCGCAACCGGCTCGCGCGCGTCGTGCAACAGCGGGTGGCGGTCGGCATCGTGCTGGTGTCGGGGGGCACGCGGTGAAGCGGAGGGCGCGGATCGGACCGTGGAGGCGGGCGGTCGCCTGGACCGGGCTGGCCCTGGCCGGGCTGTCGCCGGCGGCGTGCGCGGACGGCCTTCTCCCCTCCGACCCGAGCGACGACCCGGTCACGGTGGCGAGGGCGGCCTGGCAGGAGGTGGACCAGTACTACCCTTGGTTCGCCTTGAAGGGGGTGGACTGGGACGCGGTCGGTGGGGAGTTCCTTCCCCGCGTCACGTCCACGACCGTGGACACGGAGTTGTTCGCCACGCTGGCCGAGATGCTGGGCCGGCTCCGGGACGGCCACCTGTCGCTGGAGTCCCCGGGGCATCGGTACGCGTGGGATGGGTGGCACGCCGACTATCCTCCCAACTACGGGGTCCTGGCCGCGGCGCGGTATCTCCAGCCTCCCATCGGCGCCGCGGGTGGAGGCGTAGTGAGCTGGGCGAGGCTGCGAGAGGGGATGGGCTACGTCCGCATCCCCTCCTTCGGCAACGAGGGTGTCGGGGACGGCGTCGACGCGGCGCTGACCGCGCTGGCTGCGGTCGGTCCCGTCGACGGAATCGTCATCGACGTGCGCAGCAACGGCGGCGGATCGGACACGCAGGCCGAGGAGGCCGCCGGCCGGTTCATCGAGAACGCGGCGGTGTATCGAAGGATCCGCTACAAGGGCGGGCCGGGGCACGAGGACTTCGGGCCGGAGCTGACCTCGACGGTGTCGCCGCAGGGCGCGCAACGTTTCACCGGCCGGGTAGCCGTCCTCCAGAACCGGGGTACCTTCTCCGCCGCCGAGGACTTCATCCTGGCCATGCGCACCCGCCCCGACGTCACCTTCATCGGCGACACCACCGGAGGTGGCTCAGGCAACCCGATCGCCAGAGAGCTGCCCAACGGTTGGATCCTGTCGGTGCCGCGCTGGCGACAGCTCACGGCGGACGGCGAGGTGTACGAGGGGATCGGCCTGGCGCCCGACCTCCTGGCTTCCACGGACCCCGCCGGCTCGGACTTCATCCTCGAGCGGGCGATCCAACTCCTGATCAGAACGCCATAGCCTTCGTCACCTTGAACGAGAGAAGCCGGTCGGTGGGCGCACCGCTCGTCCGGTCCCTCCGCTCGGTGTACACCAGGAAGAGGTCCGAGAGAGGGGCGTGGATGTAGTCCAGGCGCACGTTCGTGACCACCTCCTCGGTGAGTGCGTTGTACTGGACGAACGCGCTCGTGAAGAAGCGTGTCGAGGCCGCGAAGATGGCGCGCAGCCCGTAGACGTTCGCCGCGAAGTCCGCGGCGTCCGGAAGCGACACCTCGTTGCGCTCTCCCGAGAAGTCGAACGCCAGATGGTAGTCCACGCGCCACTGGCCCGAGAGCGACAGCGTGGTGCGCCGCCCGTCGTAGAAGCCCCCGTTCGCCAGGCTGACGCGCGCCCACAGCGGTCGCCCCGCCGACGTTCCCGCGCTGACGCGCGCGGTGCGGAAGGCGTAGTCGCCCGCCGGCACCACCGCGTCGGGGCGCACCGCGAAGGGCTCGTCCAGCCGCTCGAAGTCGTCGACGAGGTCGAAGCCGAAGCTGCCGCCGTCGCGGTAGCTCACGTCGAGGGATCCCGTCCAGCTCCGGGACAGCAGGCGCCCGCTCAGGTCAGTGGTGTAGCCCATCTCCGTGAAGGGATTGACCTCGTTGAGCCAGCCGATCGACGCCGGGCGCACGTGCACGCCCACGGTGCCGTACTCCTGGCGGACGCCCCGGCGGCGCACGAAGCCGACGCGGGGCACGAAGCCGTCGCCCACCTGCTTGATCGAGGCGGACACGTTCCAGAAGGGGTCGCGCCACCCGACCCACACCCGCCCGGCCCAGTCCGATCCGGTGGCGGTGGCGTCGTCCACCCTGGACAGGTAGGAGTCGATGCGCAGGTAGCGGTGCGGGGCGAGGTTCGCCTCCACGCCGTACGTCCGGTTGAACGAGCCCGAGCCGTCCGTCGCCTGTCGGTTCACGAAGATCGCGCCGAAGTCCCCCACGCCCTCCACCGTCCGCTTCGCGCGCAGCACGGCGAAGTTCTCCTCGGGCAGGCCCCGGGCCGCCCGGGTCTGCATGTCGAGGGCGCCGATCTCCAGCCCGGCCGTCCGCCCGGTGAGCCGTCCACCCCCGACGATGGGAACCTCCTGGCCGGAAGCGTCCAGGCCGATGCGACGCGAATGGAAGAGCGTGAAGTCGGAAAGAGACGAGCCGGAGCGGTAGTTGCGCTCGGTGATGTCCCCGAACGAGAAGACGCCCGAGTTCTCGGTGAAGAAGTCGCGCCGCTCGGGGAAGAAGAGGCTGAAGCGTGTGAGGTTCACGCGCTCCTGGTCCACTTCCACCTGGCTGAAGTCCGTGCGCCAGGTCAGGTCGAGGGTGAGGCGCGGAGTGACGCCGTACTTGAGATCGAGGCCGGCATCCGGAGACCCGCGCCCCGATTCACCTCCCGCGCCCCCCTCCGCCCTGGATGCCACCGCGTACGGCTTCACGATGAGGTTGCGGCCCGCGCGCAGGCCCGTCAGCCCTCGCAACGTGCCGGCCTTGGACATCTTGTGGATGCGGTCGCGCTGGTCGAGGGGCGCCCAGTAGGACTCCTCGTTCTTCCGCCGGATGCGACGCATCATGTTCATCCCCCAGTCCTGCGGGTCCCTGCGGGGGTCGAAGCGTAGCGTGGTGAACGGGATGGCCCACTCCACGGTCCAGCCACCCTCATGCACGCGGGTGCGCACCTCGAAGATCCCCTCCCAGGCGGCGTTCTCCTGGCGGGAATCGTCGAAGTCCTGCGCCTCCTTCACGGCGCCCTTCGGATTGACCAGGAACATGAACGCGTTCCGTCGGTCGTGGAACGTGTCGAGGGTGATCCCGAAGATGTCCGAGTTGCCGCTCTCGAAATCCTGCTCCAGGCTCGGAATGATCAGCTTGTCCGGCTCCCGGTCCGCGAGCTCCACGCCGACGTACAGGTTCTCGTCGTCGTACAGGATGCGGACCTCCGTTTCCTCCGTCGCGGGGAGGCCCCGGTCCGGGCGGGACTGGATGAAACCGCCGAGCACCGGCGCCGCCGCCCAGGCCGGCTCGTCGAGCACCCCGTCCAGCACGATGGGCGTCTTGACCCGGGTGGCCACCGCCTCCGGCCGTGGCGCCGCCTCGACGTCGACGGGTGGAGGGGTCTGGGCCGACACGCACCGTGGCATCGCCCCCAGGAGCACCAGAGGGAGAAGCGACGAACGGGGGTGCGGTAGCAGGGGCATGGGCGAGGCGGTTGGCAAGAAGTCCGGCCAATCTAGCCCTCGGCGCTCGCTCGGCCACCTCGCGTCCCTCCGGAGCGTCTGTCGGGCAACTCCCTACGCATCCTAGGGCTTTTTCCCGCAAAATTCCCCGGTTTCCGCCCTCTATCAGCGCGACCGCCCTGACCGGATCCTAGTGGACCGAAGGAGGCGTCGTCCCCGGGACGTCGCCGAGCCGGGCCCTCAGGTCCCCCGGCCACCCGTCCACCGTTATGGCCGGAAACGCCCATGAGCACTGCCGTCCAGGGCCTCGCGGGTCTCGATGCCGAAACCCTCGGCATGATCCTCGACTCGATCCGCGAGTTCGCGGAGCAGCACCTGCCCCAGCAGCGCCTGCTGGACCTCGACCGCTCCCACGACTTCCCCGAGGACACGGTGCGGGCGATGTGCGCCGATCTGGGCGTCCAGCTCCTCTTCATCCCCGAGGCGTACGGGGGGATGGGTGGGGGAGCCTTCGACGTCTACCGCGTGTGCGAGCTGATGGCCGGGATCGACCTGGCCATCGCGACCGCCGTGCTGGCGACCTTCCTGGGCAGTGACCCGATCCTGTTCGGGGGCAGCGAGGAGCAGAAGGCCGACTGGCTGGGCCGCATCGCGGAGGAGGGGCTCCTGATGGCGTACGGCGCCACGGAGCCGGAGGCCGGCAGCGACCTGGGTGCGCTGCGCACGACCGCGACGCCGGTCGTGGAGGACGACGTCGTGACGGGCTACCGTCTGAACGGCGCCAAGATGTGGATCAGCAACGGCGGCTACGCGGATCTCTACAGCGTCCTCGCGCTCGCGCCCGGCGGACCGACTTGGTTCGTCATGGAGAAGGGCGCCGAGGGCTTCACGCACGGCATTCCCGAGGACAAGCACGGGATCCGCGCGAGCAATACGGCCGCGCTCTCCTTCGAGGACGTCCTCGTCCCGGCTTCCGCGGTGGTGGGCGGCGTCGAGGGCCAGGGCCTGGTCCAGGCGCAGCTCGTCTTCGGGTACACGCGGCTCATGGTCGCCGCCTTCGGCCTGGGGGCCGGATGGGCCGGGCTCGACCGGGCGATCCGCTACTCGACGACGCGCATCCAGGGCGGCGGCCCGCTGTCGCAGAAGCAGGGCTACACCCACAAGCTCATCGTCCCGCACGCCTGCCGCCTCGAGGCGGGTAGGGCGTACATCGAGGAGACCGCCACCCGCATCGACGCGGGCGAGGGCACGCTCAACACCGAGGGCGCCATCGCCAAGTACCTGTCCACCGAGGCGGGCAACGGCGCTGCGGACGCGGCGATCCAGGCCCACGGCGGCTACGGGTACGTGCGGGAGTACATGGTCGAGAAGATCCGGCGGGACGTGCGCATCACCACGATCTACGAGGGCACCTCCGAGATCATGGAGATGACCATCGCACGCGACCGGTGGCAGGCCCACCTGAAGACGCGCGGTCGCCACTACCACGACGAGGCGGCCGGCCTGGACGCGCTGCACGCGACGAGCCCCCGCGTCGGCGCCGACACCGTCGCGAAGGCGACCCGCGCCCTCGCCGAGCTCCTCGAGCGCGCCCGACAGCAGCGGCTGACCCGCCACCAGCACGTTCTCTTCCGCCTGGGCGAGCTGATCGCCTGGGTCGAGGGGGCCGCGGCGCTGGCGCGGCGGGCCGCCGCCGCCGCCGCGGGGACCCTCGCGGAGAAGTCGGACCGGCGCATGAAGCCCGAGGCGCTCGCGGCCGTCAGCAGGGTCTTCGCCCGCGAGGCCGCGGCGAAGCTCGCCTCGGAGGGGATGCGCTGGGCGGTCGGGGCCGACGGCGTGCCCTCGGCCGACCGACCGGCCTACGAGGCCGCCCTGGGGCTGGCGGCGCTGCACGAGGCGCAAACCGGCCTCATCGAAGACATGGACCGCGTGGCCGACGCGCTGTACGCCAATCTGGAGAGCTGAGTCGATGGAAGCCGACCGAGCCGTCGCGATCGTGGGGCTGGGAGCCATCCTCCCGGATGCCCCGGACGTCCCGACCTTCTGGACCAACCTGACGGAGGGGCGCTACAGCATCTCCGACGTCACCGATCGCTGGGAAGAGCGGCTGTACTACGATCCCGACCCGAAGGCCCCGGACAAGACGTACTCGAAGATCGGCGGGTGGGTGCGCTCCTACGAGTGGGACCCCATCGCGTGGCGGATGCCGGTCCCGCCGCGCGTTGGCGCCGTGATGGATCCGGCCCAGAAGTGGGCGGTGGCAGCGAGCCGGCAGGCGCTGCTGGACTACGGGTGGCCCGATCGCCCCCTCGACCCCGAGCGGGTCGCGGTCATCATGGGCAACGCGCTCGGCGGAGACTTCCACCTGTTGTCGGCGGCGCGGATCCTCTTCCCGGAGGTGGGCGACGAGCTCACCAAGGCGCCCAGCTTCCAGGCGTTGCCGCCCGAGGTGCGCAGGGCCGTGATGGAGGAGCTGGTGGCCGGCGTGCGCGGGCGCATCCCGGACATCACCGAGGACACGATGCCCGGCGAGCTCGGCAACATCGTGGCGGGACGAGTCGCCGCGCTCTTCGACTTCAAGGGCCCGAACTACATTGCCGACGCGGCGTGCGCGTCTGCGATGGCCGCCATGTCGGCGGCGGTCGAAGGGCTCGTCAACGGCGACTACGATGCGGTGCTCACCGGGGGCATCGACGCGAACATGAGCGCGTCCACCTATGTGAAGTTCTGCAAGATCGGCGCGCTGTCGGCCACCGGAACGCGCCCGTACGCCGAGGGCGCCGACGGCTTCGTCATGGGCGAGGGCGCGGCGGTCTTCCTCCTCAAGCGCCTCGCCGACGCGGAGCGAGACGGCGACCGCGTGTACGCCGTGATCCTGGGGATCGGGGGATCCAGTGACGGCAAGGGGAAGGGCATCACCGCCCCCAACCCCGCGGGGCAGAAGTTCGCGATCACCCGCGCCTGGGCGCGGGCGGGCGAGTCGCCGGCCGCCGGCGATCTCATCGAGGGGCACGGGACGTCCACCAAGGTCGGCGATGTCGTCGAGGTGGAGACGATGCACGAGGCCTTCCGCGGCGCCGGGCTCCCCTCGGCCTCGGTCGCCCTCGGCTCGGTCAAGTCGAACATCGGGCACCTGAAGGGCGGCGCGGGCGCCGCCGGCGTGCTCAAGGCCACCCTGGCGCTGCACCACGGGATGCTGCCGCCCAGCATCAACTTCCACGCGCCGAACCCGAACATCGACTTCTCCCGCTCGCCCTTCCGGGTGAACACCGAGCTGCGCCCCTGGGACAAGTCCGGCACGAACGGCGGATCCGTCCGTCGCTCGGGCGTGAGCGCGTTCGGCTTCGGGGGAACGAACTTCCACATCGTGCTCGAGGAGCACGTGCCCGGAAGGCACCGTCCGCGGGCGGCACGCGTCCCCGGGATGGAGGTCGCGTCCCCGCCGGCCCCCGAGCCCAGGGCCCCGCTGCGCGGCGCCCTGGTCGTGGGCGGAGCGGGCGACGCGGAGGTGGTATCCCGGCTGCGCGAGATCGCGGGACGGGCGGCGGCGGGAGAAGCGCCCGTTCCCCAGGCTCCGTGCGCGTCCGACCTGGACGCTCCGGTGCGGGTCGCCATCGACTACGGCGACGCGGCCGAGCTCGCGGAGCTGGCCGAGCGGGCCGTCACGGCGCTCGAGGCGGGGGACGACGGACGCTGGCGGGCGCTGCGCAACAAGGGCGTCTTCCTCGGCCGCGGAACGGCCGGCAAGGTCGCCTTCCTCTTCACGGGGCAGGGTTCGCAGTACGTCGGGATGCTCGATGAGCTGCGCTCGGTCGAGCCGATCGTGAACGAGACCTTCCGCGAAGCCGACCGGGTCATGACGCCCATCCTCGGAGGGCCCCTGACGGGGAAGATCTTCGTCCAGGACGGCGACGCGGAGGCGCGCGAGCGGGCAGAGGAAGGCCTGAAGCAGACCGCCATCACGCAGCCCGCCGTGCTGACCGTGGACACGGCTCTCGCGCGCGTGCTCGAGTCCTACGGCGTGGTGCCGGACATGGTGATGGGCCACAGTCTCGGCGAGTACGGCGCGCTGGTGGCCGCGGGAGCGATGGCCTTCGGCGACGCACTCACCGCCGTCGCCGCGCGCGGCGACGCGATGACCCGTCTGAAGATCGAGGACAAGGGCCTCATGGCTGCGGTCTTCGGGCCGCTGGACGAGGTGTCGGCGCTGGTCGAGGCGGTCGAGGGGTACGTGGTGGTCGCCAACGTGAACAGCACGAAGGAGTGCGTCATCGGCGGCGCCACCGACGCCGTGGAGCGCGCCATGGAGGGCCTCAAGGCCGCAGGGTACCGCGTGGCCCGGCTTCCCGTGAGCCACGCGTTCCACACGGAGATCGTCGCGCCCGCCGCGGAGGCCCTGCGCAAGGTGCTCGGGGGGCTGCCGCTGCGCGTCCCACGCATCCCCGTGGTGGCGAACGTCGACGCGTCGTTCTATCCCGGCGGACCGGACGCACCGGCGCGGATGGTGGACATCCTCGCCCGCCAGATCGGCTCGCCGGTGCAGTTCGTGAAGGGCCTCGAGGCCCTCTACGACGCGGGCGTGCGCACCTTCGTCGAGGTCGGGCCCAAGCGGGCGCTGTACGGCATGGCCGACGACGTGGTCGCGGGCCGCGAAGGCGTCACCGTGTTGTTCACGAACCACCCGCGCACGTCGGACGTCGTCAACCTGAACCGGGCGCTGTGCGGCCTGTACGCGCTGGGTCTGGGGGCTTCCGTGCCGGACGCACCCGCCCGCGAGGAGTCGATCGTGCCGGCCGCCGAGCCTGCTCGGCCCGCGGCCGCACCGCCGCCGCCCCGGGCCCCGATGTACGCGGCCCCGGCGCCCCCGCCCGCCTCCCCGGTGCCGTTCGCGCCGCCGGCGGTCGCGACGCCGGCGGGGCAGGACCGCCATGCGGCGCTCGGTCAACTGGTCACGGACTTCCTCGACCGCGCCCTGGAGATGTACGCCGGCGCGAAGCAGGTGGCACCGGCTCCGGCCCGTATCGGCATCACCGGCGCGGCGCTCGGCCTCCCCGGCACCGTGCGGGTGTTCGACGACGAGAACATCGTGCGCATCCTGCGCGGAGACGGCTTCATCACGGCCGTGCCCGGCGAGATGCGAGAGCGGATCCTCGACCGGCGCATCACGCGTCTGGTGAAGGGTCCCAACGGCGAAGCGCGCTTCGAGACCATCGAGAACCCGGACCAGGTCATCAGGCTCGTGGGACGTGGGGGCGCGCTCGACCTGGTGGACGAGTACGGCTTCCCCGAGGACCGGCTCGCCGCGCTCGACCGGGTGACGCGCCTGGCCATCGCCGCGGGCATCGACGCGCTGCGCGACGCCGGCATCCCCCTCGTGCGCCGCTACAAGACCACGAGCACGGGGTCCCGCCTGCCGGTGGGGTGGGCTCTCCCCGAGAGCATGCGCGACGACACGGCCATCGTGTTCGGCTCGGCCTTCCCGGGCCTCGACCAGTTCGCTCGGATCATGCAGGGCTACTACGAGGACCACACCCGCCGGGCGCGGCTCGCCGAGCTACGGGCCCTGAGGGAGCGTGTCACCGATCCGTCCGCGGGCTCGGAGCTGGACGAGCGCATCGGGGCGCTCGAGGCCGAGCTCGAAGCCGCGCCCTACAGCTTCGACCGGCGGTTCCTCTTCCAGGTCCTGACGATGGGGCACTCCCAGTTCGCCGAGTACATCGGCGCGCGCGGGCCCAACCTCGCGCTGAACGGGGCGTGCGCGACGGGCACGCAGGCCATCGGGATCGCCGGGGATCTCATCCGGGAGGGCCGCTGCCGACGCGCTATCGTCGTGACCGCGGACGACATCACCACGGACACGCTGTTTCCCTGGTTCGCGTCGGGTTTCCTGGCCTCCGGCGCGGCGGCCACGGATGCACGCGTCGAGGAGGCCGCCCTCCCGTTCGACCGGCGCCGGCACGGGCTGCTCATCGGGATGGGCGGGGCGGCCCTGGTGGTCGAAGAGCTCGGCGCCGCGGCGGAACGCGGCATCCAGCCGATCTGCGAAGTGCTGGGGACCGTGGTGGCCAACAGCGCCTTCCACGGTTCGCGGCTGGACGTGGACCACATCGCCGACGTGATGGAGAAGCTCGTCGCCGACGTGGAGGCGCGCTGGGGCCTCGACCGGCACACGCTGGCCGGCGAGACCGTCTTCGTGTCGCACGAGACGTACACCCCGGCGCGCGGGGGCAGCGCGAGCGCGGAGGTGCGCGCGCTGCGCCAGGTGTTCGGGGCGGACGCGGACGCCATCGTGGTGGCCAACACGAAGGGGTACACGGGCCACCCCATGGGCGTGGCCATCGAGGATACGCTCGCGGTGAAGATGCTCGAGACGGGCCTGGTTCCGCCCGTCGCGAACTTCCGGGAGGTCGACCCCGAGCTCGGCGTGCTGAACCTGTCGCAGGGCGGCAGCTACCCGATCCGCTATGCGTTGCGCGTGGGCGCCGGTTTCGGCTCGCAGATCAGCATGAGCCTCCTCCGGTGGACGCCACCGCCCGACGGCGCCCGCCGGAGCCCGACGGACCTCGGCTTCCGCCACCGCGTCGCGGACCCCGACGCCTGGCGCGCGTGGCTGCGAGCCTCCGCGGGCGTGGACGCGCCGGAGCTGGAGCTGGTGAAGCGGACTCTGCGCGTGAAGGACAATGGCGCTCCGGTCATCCAGCCCGCGCCCGTCCGTGAGCGTGTGGTCGAGGTCCCGCCACCGAGTGCGCCGGCGCCCAGCGCGCCGGTGCAGGCACCCGTGGCCGAGGCACCGGCGCCCGCCCCGGCCGCCGCGCCCACGGCCGAGGCGGCTCCCGGTGCGACGGACCCGGTCGCCGCGCGCGTGCTGCAGATCGTGTCGGAGCAGACGGGCTACCCGCCCGACATGCTCGCCCTCGACCTGGACCTGGAGGCGGACCTCGGGATCGACACGGTGAAGCAGGCCGAGATGTTCGCGGCGATCCGTGCGGCGTACGACATCGAGCGCGACGACAACCTGGCGCTGCGGGACTACCCGACGCTCGGCCGCGCCATCGAGTTCGTGTACGAGCGCAGACCCGACCTACGCTCAGCGGCCGTGGCGGCCGCGGGCGTGGGGATGGAGGCGGCTCCGACGGCCGTCGCCGCGACGGCCGTCGCGGCCGCGATGCCGGCCGCCGCGCCCGAGCCGACCGACCCGGTCGCCGTGCGCGTCCTGCAGATCGTGTCGGAGCAGACGGGCTATCCGCCCGACATGCTCGAGCTGGACCTCGATCTGGAGGCGGACCTCGGGATCGACACGGTGAAGCAGGCCGAGATGTTCGCGGCCATCCGCGCCGCATACGACATCGAGCGCGACGACAACCTGGCGCTGCGGGACTACCCGACGCTCGGCCGCGCCATCGAGTTCGTGTACGAGAAGCGGCCCGAGCTGCGCGGGGCGGCGGTGGCGGCTACGGCGGCCGTCGTCGCCGCGACCCCGGTCGCGGCCGAGGCGCCGGCCGCCGCTCACGCTGCGTCGACCACGCCGGCCGCCACGCCCGACGTGAGCGACCCGGTGGCGGTGCGCGTGCTGGAGATCGTCGCGGAGCAGACGGGCTATCCGCCCGACATGCTGGAGCTGGACCTCGACTTGGAAGCGGATCTGGGCATCGACACGGTGAAGCAGGCGGAGATGTTCGCGGCGATCCGCGCGGCGTGGGACATCGAGCGCGACGACGATCTGGCGCTGCGGGACTACCCGACGCTCAAGCGTGCCATCGAGTTCGTGTACGAGAAACGCCCCGACCTGCGTCCCGGCGCCGCGGTGCCGACGGGGAGCGCCGCGCAGGCGCCCGCCGCCGAGGCGTCGGGCACCGACGTGGCCGCGCCCGAAGCCGCGGCCGCAGCGACCACGGAGCCGACGAGCGGCCCGCCTGCGGCGGTCTCCGAGCCCGCGGCGTCGACCGAGCGCGGGCCGGTCGCCTCGATGGAGGCGGCGCAGGCCGTTCCCCGGCGCGTGCCGGTCTCCCGCGTGCGGCCTCCGGTGGACCGCTTCCCCGTGACCGCGGTGACCCTCGGCGAGGGCTCGCCCGTGCTGGTGGTGCCGGACGAGGGCGGCGTGGGCGTCGCGCTGGCGGAGCGGCTCCGGCGCATGGGCGTCGACGTGTTCCTGGCCGACCCCTCGGCCGCGACGGACGTGCTGCTGGCCGAGGTGGCCGCCTGGCGCGCCGACCGGAAGGTGGTCGGCCTTTACTGGCTGCCGGCCCTGGACGGGGTGCTCCCCGCCGAGCTGGCCGATCCCGACGACCGAGCCGAGGCGCTCCGGCGACGGGTGAAGGTGCTGCACGCCCTCGCGCGCGCTCTCTACGACGACCTGGGCGACCCGGGGAGCTTCCTGGTGTCCGCGACGCGACTGGGCGGGCGCCACGGCTACGACCCCGAGGGCGCGCTGGACGTGGCGGGTGGCGCGGTCACGGGGTTCACCAAGGCATTCGCGCGGGAGCACCCCGACACCGTGGTAAAGGCCGTGGACTTCGAGCCGTCGCGGAAGACCGCCGCCCTGGCCGACGTCCTCCTCGACGAGACGCAGCGGGACCGCGGCGTGGTCGAGGTGGGCTACACGGCCGGACATCGCTGGTCCGTCGGGCTGGAGGAGCGGCCGGTGGACGTGGACGAGGCCCCGCGTGCCCCCGACCAGGTGCATATGGTGACCGGCGCGGCGGGGAGCATCGTTTCGGCCATCCTGAGAGACCTGGCGCAGGACGGTGGGACGTACTGGCTCCTGGACCTCGCTCCGGAGCCCGATCGCGACGACCCGGACCTGGCGCGCATCGGACCGGACCGGGAGGGGCTCAAGCGCGAGCTGTTCGAGCGCATGCAGGCCGGAGGCGGGCGGGTCACGCCCGTCCAGGTCGAGCGCGAGCTCGCGCGCCTGGAGCGTGCCGCCTCCGCGCTGGACGCCATCCGGGCGATCGAGGAGGCGGGAGGAACGGTCCACTACCGCAGCCTGGACCTGCGGGACGCGCCCGCAGTCACCGACGTCGTACGCGAGGTGGTCGAGGCACACGGGCGGGTGGACGTCCTCCTGCACGCAGCGGGCCTGGAGATCAGCCGCGCGCTGCCGGACAAGTCCGCCGAGGAGTTCGCGCGGGTCTTCGACGTGAAGGTGGAGGGATGGTTCAACCTCATGGACGCCCTCGGGCGGACGCCCATCGGCTCGGTGATGGCGTTCAGCTCCATCGCCGGCCGCTTCGGAAACGCCGGCCAGACGGACTACGCGGCCGCCAACGATCTCCTGTGCAAGGCGGTCTCGGCCCTGGGGCGCACCCGACCCGAGACGAAGGCGACCGCGCTGGACTGGACCGCGTGGCGGGACATCGGGATGGCGGCGCGCGGCTCGATTCCGGCGATCATGCGGGCCGCGGGCATCGACATGCTGGCCCCCGAGGCCGGCATCGCCGTCGTGCGCCGCGAGCTGAGCGTCGGAACGCGCGGGGAGGCCGTCATCGCGGAGGGGCTCGGGGTCATGCTGGCCGAAGATCCGGAAGCGGCCTGCTTCGACGTGTCCTTCGAGGAGATGGCACGGGCGGGCGCCGGCCCCATGCTCGGCCCTGTGAAGACGGTCAGCCCGTACTACGGCGTGGTCGTCGAGACGGAGCTGGATCCGCACACGCAGCCGTTCCTGGACCACCACCGCATCGACGGCACCGCGGTGCTGCCCGGGGTGATGGGGCTGGAGGCGATGGCCGAGGCGGCCCGGTTGGCCTTCCCCGAGCTGCGCGTCGCCTCGCTCGAGGAGGTGGACTTCCACGCGCCCTTCAAGTTCTATCGCGACGAGCCGCGGTCGGTGACCGTGCAGGTGGCGTACGACGCGGACGGCGAGGACGTGCTCGGGCGCTGCCGGGTCCTGGGCACGCGCGCGCTGGTGGGGCGCGACGAGCCCGAGGTCACGACGCATTTCACGGGGACCGTCCGACTCCGCTCCGGGGAGCCCGGAACGGGCCGGGAGCGAGAGGTCCCCCTCGCCGAGGCGGGCGTGGTCGAGGCGTCGACCATCTACGAGACGTACTTCCACGGGCCGGCGTACCGCGTCCTCAAAGACGCGTGGCGGGCCGAGGGGATGGTCGCCGGACGGTTCGCGGTCGACCTGCCGGCCAACCACGAGCCTCCGGACCGTCCGACGTTGGTCTCGCCACGTCTCGTGGAGCTGGCGTTCCAGACTGCCGGGCTCGTGGAGATCGCCACCGCCGAGCGCATGGGGCTCCCCTTCGGCTTCGAGCGCCTCGAGCTTCTTCGTCCCGCAAACGGCGAGGTGGAGAGCGCGGCGGTGGTCCGGCAGCGTGCGGAAGGCGCTTTCGACGTGGAGGTGGCCGACGTCGAGGGGAGGGTGGTCCTGTCCCTCGAGGGCTACCGGACCTCGGTGCTCCCCGGGACCGTGAGGGCGGCGGACTTCGCCGCGCTGCGAGAATGAGCACCCCGGCGGCGCTCGTTCCCCTCGGGGCAGTGTGTATGCAGGAGGCGGACGCCTCGGCCGTTCCGGACCACGACGCCTGGCTCACCCCGGCCGAGCGGCAGTGGCTCGGCGAGCGGAGCGTAGCCAAGCGGCGGGCCGACTGGAGGCTGGGCCGGTGGGTGGGGAAGGGGGCCGTCGCCTGCGCGCTTGATGCGCCCGAGCTTCCCCCGGACCAGGTGGAGATCCTCGCCGAGGCGAGCGGAGCCCCGACCGCGCGCATCCGTGCCGGCGTCGGGTGGGCGGAGGTGTCGCTGTCCCTCAGCCACTCCGGGGGCGTCGGCTTCGCGGCCGCGCTCCCCGGCCGTGTTCGTCTCGGATGCGACGTGGAGGCGATCGAGGCGCGTAGCGACCGGTTCGTGGACGACTACTTCACCCTCGACGAAGCCCTCTGGGTCCGGAGTGAGCCCACCGAGCGGGACGTGCGCGCCACCTTGATCTGGAGCGCCAAGGAGTCGGCCCTCAAGGCGCTGGGAGAGGGGCTGCGCCTGGACACGCGTAGTGTCGAGGTCCAGGGCGAGCCGCCGCCCCCGGACGGTGCCTGGGAAGCCATGTCCGTCCGGGGTCCGGCGGGCATCACGCTGACCGGCTGCTGGCGGCGCGCGCGCGGCTTCGTGTGGACGATCGCGCTGGAGGACGCGCGCTGGTGGTGACCGGGGGGGGAACCCCCCGATTGATCGAGCGTCTCCTCCCGACCCATGCGTCTCTTGCCGGGTAGATGAAGGGCGTGGTCTCCGGCTCCCGAGTTCCGGCCCGCCTGGTCATGCCCCCGTCGAACACCGCAGACAAATCCGCCGACCTCGGATCGAGGCGCCTCCGCCTCTGGCTCGGCGTCATCGCCATCGTCGTCACCACGCTGGTCGCCTACCGTCCGGCCCTCAACGCCGGGTTCATCTGGGACGACGACGATTACGTTACGAACAACGAGCTGCTCCGCACCGACGCGGGCCTCGTGCAGCTGTGGGAACCGGGGCATACCCACCAGTACTACCCGGCGGTGTTCACGACCTTCTGGGTCGAGAACCACCTCTGGGGACTGAACCCGCGGGGCTATCACGTCGTCAACGTGCTCCTGCACGTCGCCAACGCCCTGTTGCTGTGGCGGATCATGAGCCTGCTCGGCGTTCCCGGGGCGTGGATGATCGGCGCGATCTTCGCCCTGCACCCCATGCACGTGGAGTCCGTCGCGTGGATCACCGAGCGGAAGAACGTGTTGTCGGGGCTCTTCTACCTGCTCGCGGCCCTGGCGTATCTCCGGTTCGATCCAATGCGAGATGAGGAAGCGGCCGCAGAGTCGCCGCCCGGTATCTGGGGCTTCTACGCGCTGTCACTTCTGCTGTTCGTCCTGGCGCTGCTCAGCAAGTCCGTCACGTGCTCGCTGCCCGTCGCCCTGGTCCTTGTGATGATCCTGCGCCGGCAGAGGCTGCGGCCGAAGCGCCTCCTGCCTCTGGTGCCGATGCTCGTCATCGGCTTCGCCGCGGCGATGCACACCGCCTACCTCGAGAGGGAGTCCGTCGGCGCCAAGGGAGCTGCGTTCGACTTCAGCTTCGTCGAGCGCTGCCTGATCGCTTGCAGGTCGCTGGTGCACTATCCACTCAAGGTGCTGGTCCCCCACCCCCTCGTCTTCATCTATCCGCGCTGGATCGTCGACGCCGGCGACTGGCGGTCCTACTGGCCGATGGTCGTGGTGCTCGCCGTGGCGATCGCCGTGCTGGTCGCCTTCTTCCGTGGGCGACGGGGGCCCGCGGTCGCCGTGGCGTTCTTCGTGGTCACCGTCTTCCCGGCGCTGGGCTTCGTCGACTATTGGCCCATGGTCTACTCGTTCGTGGCAGACCACTTCAGCTACCTCGCGAGCATCGGCCTCATCGCCCTCGCGGTCGCTCCCCTGGCCAAACGCTTCGGGAGTATCCCAGCGGCGAAGGTGCTCGCCGGGGCGGTCCTGCTCGTCCTCGCCGGGCTCGTGTGGGGGGAGGGGCAGGAATACGCCAACGAGGAGACCCTGTGGCGGAAGACCATTGCCGACAATCCCGGCGCCTGGATGGCCTACAACAACCTCGGCGTGGTCTTCCTGCGCGATCACGGCCGCCTGGGCGACGCCGTCGATCTGATGCGGCGTGGCGATGCCCACAGGGCCGTCCAGGTGCTCGAAACGTCGTCGACGCAGGAGCTGCACGACCTCGCCCGACGCCTGCTCGCTCTACCCCCGAATCGCGATGCCCAGGCGGCCGACGAGATGGAGCGGATGCGACAGCCCCTGATCGACCAGGCGATCGAGCAATTCAAGGCGTCGCTGCACATCGACCCCGACAACTACCAGGCGATGGGCAATCTCGCCGTGGCCATGCACAGACTCGGACGTTACGAGGAGGCCCTCGAGTACTGGCAGGCGCTCGTGGCGCACGGGAACGCCACGTCGGACGACCGTTACAGGATGGGCCTGACGCTGGAGAAGCTGGGCCGGACCGACGATGCCATCGCCGACTACGAAGAGGTCTTGAAGGAGGCTCCCGAGCACCTCGGCGCACACCTGCAGCTTGGGGAGCTCCTGGCCCAGGAAGGCCGACACGACGAAGCGGAGGCGCAGTTCGAGTTCCTCGTCGCGCGCTACCCGGGCAGCGTGAGCCTGCAGCTCTACCTCGGTGGGCGTGCCGAGACGAAGGGCGATTGGGCGAAGGCCATCGACAACTACCGGACGGCCCTGAAGTACGCGCAGGACCCGTCGCAGGCTGTCGAGCTGACGAAGCGCCTGGCCGCCATCCGGGCCATGTGTCCGGATCGGCAGTTCCGGAACGCGAGCGTGGCGATCCAGCTCGTCGAGCCCCTGCTGCGGACGAGCGAGCAGCGGGATCCAACCGTCCTGCACACCCTCGCCGCGGCCTTCGCGGACATGGGGCGCTTCGACGACGCTGTGCGCACCGCCGAGGAGGCGCTGGCGTTGGCGCGGGAGAAGGGGATGACGCAGCTCGTCGCGGAGCTCGAACCGCGGCTCGAGGCCTACCGCGCGGGGCGCGCCGATCCCGACTGACGCCAGGGGCGACGCCCGACGTCTGCCACCGTCGACACGTCTCCCCGATTGATCCGCCGGGCACCTCCCTCGTACCTTTTCTGCGCTCCCCGCAGTTCCACGAACGTCGTCGAGGTATTCCGTGTCCGGCCATAGCAAGTGGGCTACGATCAAGCGCAAGAAGGCGAGCATCGACGCCAAGCGCGGTGCGGCCTTCACGAAGTTGATTCGCGAGATCACCGTCGCCGCCCGCGTGGGGGGCGGCAGCCCCGACTTCAACCCGCGCCTGCGCCTGGCCGTGGACACGGCCAAGGCCGCGAACATGCCCTCCGACAACATCGACAGGGCGATCAAGAAGGGCACCGGCGAGCTCGAGGGCGTGCACTACGAGGAGGTCTCGTACGAAGGGTACGGCCCGGGTGGGGTGGCGATCTACATCGAGACGCTCACGGACAACGCCAACCGGACGGTTGCGGACATTCGCCACACCCTCGGCCGCCATGGGGGATCGCTGGGCACCACCGGGTCGGTCGCCTGGCAGTTCGACCGCAAGGGCCAGGTGGTCGTGGACGCCGACCGCCACCCGGAAGAGGCGGTCTTCGAGGCCGCCATCGAGGCGGGGGCGGACGACCTGGTGCGCGAGGACGACGAGTTCATCGTCACCTGCGATTACACGGTCTTCAACGAGGTCCAAGAGGGCATCAAGGCCAAGGGCATCGAGGTGTCCTCCGCCGAGCTCACGTGGATCGCGAAGAACGAGATCGCCGTCGCCGGGAAGGACGCCGAGAAGCTGATCAGACTCCTCGAGGCCATCGAGGAGCTCGACGACGTCCAGAAGGTGCACTCGAACGCCGACATCGACGAGGCGGCCCTCGCGGACGTCTGACGTCCGGCCATCGGAGGCGTGACCATCGACGACGACGGACGTGGAGCCCGGCCCGGGCCGGTCCTGATCCTGGGGATCGACCCCGGCACCGCCGTGACCGGCTACGGCGTCGTCGCCCGGCAGGGTGGCGGCGCAGTCTCGTTGGTGGAGTGCGGCGTGATCCGCACCTCGGCGGGCGAGCCCCTGGCGCGCCGCATCCGCGAGATCTATCTGGAGATCGATGCCCTCCTCGAGCGGCACCGGCCCTTCGCCGTCTCGGTCGAAAACGTCTTCCAGGGCAAGAACGTGCGCAGCGCGCTCACGCTCGGCCACGCCCGCGGGGCGATCCTCCTCGCGGCGGCGCTGCGCGACGTGCCCATCGCCGAGTATACGCCCGGTGAGATCAAGAAGGCCGTGGTGGGTACCGGCCAGGCGACCAAGGACCAGGTGGGCTTCATGGTGCAGCAGCAGCTACGACTCCGCGAGGCACCCTCGCCCGCCGATGCGGCGGACGGCGTGGCCGCCGCACTCTGCCACTGTATGGCCGGGAGCTTTCCCCGATGATCAGCCGCCTGAAGGGCATCCTCCTGACGCGTGATCCGGAGGGCGTCGAGATCGAGACGTCGGGCGGGGTCGTGTACGAGGTCGAGGTGCCGCTCACGGTGCTCCAGCGCCTCCCGACCCCGGGCAACGCGGTGGAGCTGCGCATCGCGCAGGTGGTCACGGACAGCTCGATCGCGCTGTACGGCTTCATCGACGACCTGGAGCGCACGCTCTTCCGCCGGCTCCTGACGGCCTCGGGCGTAGGCGGCAAGCTCGCATTGGCGATGATGAGCGCGTACCGTGCGGACCGCCTGGCGCGCGCGTTGGTCGAGAAGGACCTGGCGGCGCTGCAGCAGGTCAGCGGCGTGGGCCGCAAGAAGGCCGAGAAGCTGGTCGTCGAGCTGGCGGACAAGGTGGCGGACCTGGCCGTGGGCATGCCCGGGCTGGACGGAGCCCCGGCTGCCGCCGGCGCGCAGGAGGCGGTGAAGGCGCTGGTGGCCCTGGGATACTCCTTCGCGGATGCGGACCACGCGGTACGCCAGGCGCTGGAGGACGGCGCCGCCGGATCGAGCGCCGACGAGATCATCCGCAGGGCGCTCGGCTACCGTGGAGGTGGCCGATGAGCGCACAAGACATCGGCCCGCTCGTGGAAGGCGTCAGCGTCGTCGTTCCCGCCTACAACGAGAAGGAGGCGGTCGCGTCGAGCGTGCGCGAGCTCCGCTCGGTCATGGAGACGCTCGACCGGCCGTGGGAGCTGATCGTTGTGGACGACGGGTCGACGGACGGCACCGGGGACCTCGCGCGCGGAGAGGGAGCGAGTGTGGTGCGGCTCGCGCGCAATCTCGGCTACGGCGCCGCGCTCAAGGCCGGCATCGAGCGGGCGAAGCACGACCTGATCGTCATCACCGATGCCGACGGCACGTATCCCGCGGCCGCGATCCCGACGCTGCTCGAGCACGCCGACGACTTCGACATGGTGGTCGGCGCCCGCACCGGGGCGGAAGTGCACATTCCGTTCGTACGCCGCCCCGCGAAGTGGTTCCTCGGACGCCTGGCGGGCTACCTCGCCGGCCAGCAGATCCCCGACCTCAACTCGGGGCTGCGCGTGGTGCGCCGGAAGATGGTCGAGCGCTTCGAGCACCTCCTTCCCTCCGGCTTTTCGTTCACGACGTCGATCACCCTCGCGGCGCTGTGCAACGACGCGCTCGTGCACTACCACCCCATCGACTACCGCACGCGCGCCGGGGACTCGAAGATCCGGCCGTCGCACGCCTTCGACTTCCTGATGCTGATCCTGCGTACGGTGGTGTTCTTCAACCCGCTCAAGGTCTTCCTCCCGGTCGGCGCCGTCCTCTTCCTGGTGGGCTTCGCCAAGTTCCTGTGGGACCTCCTGCTGGTCGGGAACTTCTCGGAGACGGTGGTCATGGGCTTTCTCGGTGCGGTGATCGTCTGGTGCGTCGGGCTGCTGTCCGACCAGATCGCACGCGCCGGGCTCGGCCCGAGGATCCGGTAGGACCGGCTCGTGTGCGGCATCTGCGGCGCGCTCCGGCTGTCCGCTGCCCCCTTCGACCCGGACGGCGGCCTCCTGGACCGGATGACCGACACGCTCGCCCACCGAGGCCCGGACGACCGCGGCACCTGGCGTGACGAGCGCGTGGCGCTGGGGGCGCGCAGACTCTCGGTCATCGACCTGACGCCGGCCGGGCACCAGCCGATGGCCAACGAGGACGGCTCCGTCCACCTCGTCTACAACGGCGAGGTGTACAACTTCCTCGAGTTGGCCGAGCGTCACGACCTGCGCG
>Ga0307424_1000296_pt1 | contig 26250 bp, 9 predicted proteins | sample SalMarWE160320MG_FD_202157 | JGI IMG/M metagenome (GOLD analysis project Ga0307424, IMG submission 202157) | Salt marsh sediment microbial communities from the Plum Island Ecosystem LTER, Massachusetts, United States - WE1603-20 | ecosystem: Environmental > Aquatic > Marine > Intertidal zone >... | reverse complement strand
CGGAATGAGCTTGGTTATGATAAGTTTTATAAAAATGCCGATTCGATTTATCGTGTGTATATAAGATCATCGATAAATGGTCAGGAAAGTTGCAACTGCAAAACAGCAGCTCCATTGGGAAATACACTTGTTCGTGATTTCCCTGAAGTAATTGCATTCACAAGAATAGGATTTTTCGGAAATCATGTTTTGAATTACGAAGATAAAATTTTTCGGGAACGTCGTGTATATACAGCGGATTCAAATTTCTTTGATTTCTTTTCACTTCCGCTTATAATCGGTGACCCAAAGACTGTTCTAAGCCAGCCGAATAGTATTGTAATGACCCAATCCGCCGCTCAAAAATATTTTGGCAATGAAGATCCGGTTGGAAAAATCATAAATGTGGATTCCCAAACTTCATACATGGTCACAGGTTTAATGAAAGATTTTCCGGCTAATTCAAGTTTTAGATGTGATATCCTTTTATCAATGTCAACGTATCCGGTAACAAAAAATGAATCCTGGCTCAATATGTCCTACACAACGTATATTCTTTTACAAAATGGTGTTGAGCCGTTTATCTTTCAAAAAAAATTAAGGAAAATTGTTGATGATGAGGTGGGACCACAAGCGGAAGCGGCTCTTGGAATTCCTTTCAGTGAGTTTCTTAACAAGGGCAATAAGTGGGATTTTTATCTTCAACCGCTAACATCAATTTATTTGTACTCTCAAAGGGATTATGGAATTGATCCGAACTCTGAATGGGCTGACCAAAGCACAAGCAATATAGATTATGTATATATTTTTTCCGCCGTAGCCTTTTTCATTTTGCTTTTGGCTATTATAAATTTTATAAATTTGACTACTGCCAGGTCTGAAACCAGATCTAAAGAGGTCGGGATAAAAAAAACACTCGGATCTAAAAAAAGTAAATTAATAGAACAGTTCCTCACCGAATCAATTGTAGTTGCACTGCTTTCGGTTCTAATATCAATTACTTTAATAGAAATCACACTGCCGTTTTTTAATCAATTGGCAGGAAAGAATTTAAAGCTTGAGCTATTAAATAATGTATATACAATTCCAGGTTTAATACTATTTGCTATTATTATCGGAATACTATCGGGCAGCTATCCCGCTTTTTATCTTTCATCATTCAAACCTGTTCAACTGTTCAAGTCAGGCTTCGAGAAGAAAATTAAAAAGAGCACGTTAAGAAGCGGGCTGGTTGTTGTTCAATTTACTGTTTCAATTGCTTTAATAATAAGTACAATTATTATTAGAAATCAGCTTAGTTATATTCAAAATAAAAACCTTGGTTTTAATAAGGAACACCTTTATACAATAAAGAATTTCGGAGTTCCCGAAAACAAATTACGTGTATTTGAACAGGAAGTATTAAAGAATCCGGATGTTATTTCATTAACAAATTCCTCCATCATGTTTTTCCCGGGCATTCCCGGCGACGGTTATTCGTATAATGAGAGACAGGTTTCAAATACAATTTCCAGTCAATATCTGGATGTTGATTATAATTTTTTAAAAACATATAAAATACCATTGCTTCGGGGGCGGTTCTTTTCTGAAGAATTCCCGTCCGATACAACATCGGTTGTAATAAACGAAGCTATGAATAAGCAATGCGGGGCGGAAGATGCTGTAGGTAAAGAATTAATTCAGATAGGAAATCAGTCAAAGACATATAAAATTATCGGTGTAATTAATAATTTTAATTATCAGTCACTTCATGAACAAATTAAACCGTTGGTACTTTTCTTAAGTCCGGTAACACAAGCAGCTAGTATTTTAGCAGTACGGATATCTTCAACTAATGTCAGAAATACAGTGGCATTCATTAATAATACATGGAAAAATATCACCGGTGGAGAAGATATTTATGCTTCTTTTGTAGATCAGGATTTAGCCTATCTTTATAAATCCGAAGAGAGGGCAGGTACGGTTACAACTTTATTTTCTGGTCTTGCAATATTTATTGCATGTCTCGGATTGTTCGGATTAGCTTCCTTTGTTACAGAGCAAAGGAGAAAGGAGCTCGGTATACGAAAAGCACTTGGAGCCACTGTTTTCGAATTAATAAGTATGTTATCAAAAGAATTTACTAAATGGGTTTTAATTGCAAATATAATAGCCTGGCCTCTTGCTTATTATATAATGAATAATTGGTTGAACAATTTTGCATACAGGATAAATATAACACTGTGGGTATTTATCATTTCGGGAATAACAGTATTGGTTATTGCGTTATTAACCGTTAGCTCACATGCAATAAAAGCGGCAACCGCAAATCCGGTTAAAGCATTGAAATATGAATAAGGAAAAATAAAAATGCTAAAAAATTATTTCAAAATTGCGTTTAGAAATTTAAAGAAGAAAAAACTATTCTCTTTTATAAATATTATGGGATTCACAGTAGCAATTTCCTGCAGCCTATTGATTTTTTTGTGGGTTAGTAACGAACTAAACTATGATCGATTCAATAAAAATTATGACAGAATTTATAAGTTGGAGGAAACTGATAATACTATGATGGCACCGGGAGTTAAAAAATTACTCGATGGCAAAATTCCCGGGATAGAAGAGACTGTTAGATTTAAATATTGGAAAAGAGATTGTTTACTGCAAAACGACAAATCAAGCTATTTAGTCACGAACCTTGCGTACGCAGATAAAAATCTGTTTGACATTTTTTCATTCAAATTCTCTCAGGGTAATCCAAAATATGCATTGACTGATCCGAATTCTATTGTACTAACCAAATCCATTTCTAAAATTTTATTTGGCGATGGTACAGCCGTGGGCAAGTTTATCCGTTTTAATAACTTTGTTGATTATAAAATTACAGGGGTAATTGAAGATATTAAAAACTCACATCTCCCTGTAACGGCATTTGCTTCTTATATAACTCTTGAAAAACAAAGTCGCTACTATGCGGATAATCTGTACGGCACGGAATTCCCGACTTATATGCTGTTAAATAAAGAAGCCTCTCCAAAAAACATCGAAAAGCAAATAAATAATTTTTTAGGAAAGTACCCTCGTTGGTCGAATGTAAAACCGGATCTTCGTCTGATCCCTTTGAAAGACATTTATTTTTCCAGCAGGTATGAATATGAAGAATGGACAATGCACGGAAATAAAACTACTGTATATATTTTTATGATTGTTGCTTTTGTTATAATATTAATCGCAGTCTTCAACTATTTGAACTTAACCACGGCATTTTCATCTGTAAGGAGTAAAGAAGTTGCCGTAAGGAAAATGGTGGGGGCTTCAAAGAAGGAATTGTTTTTCCAATTTATAGGTGAATCGGTATTAACTTGTTTAATATCTTTATGTGCAGCAATAGAGCTGGTTTTATTAATCCTCCCCATATTAAATAATTCGTTTAACCAAAGTCTTAATACTTCCGAACTTTTTTCGGCAAACATAATTGCCGCTACTATAGCCGGTGTAGTAATTGTTGGAATAGTTGGAGGTCTTTATCCTGCCGTAATATTAGCATCGATGCAGCCTATAGCTGCATTAAAAACAAATAAAGTAAAAGGAAGTAAAGCTGTTCTATTTAGAAACAGCCTGGTTATTATCCAATTTGTTACTTCAATAATCCTGATCAGCGGTTCTATAATTATTCATAACCAGATGGGCTTTATTAAAAATAGGGACCTGGGTTTTGATGAAACCAACATAGTAAATATTCAATTGAACGATGACTTGCTAAAAAATAAAGAACTATTTAAAGAAGAATTAGTGAAAATATCCGGGGTTAAATCCGTTGCCTTTTCGCATGAGTTACTCGGAGTAGGATGGTGGCAGGCTACGGTTAAATATAAAGATGAAACGACTCACATGGCGGTCACTACGGTTGATCCGGATTTTTTAGAAACCTTTGGAATAGAATTAACAAACGGAAGAAATTTTAGTTGGGAAAACAAAACAGATCAAACCGGTAACGGAAATTCAAGTGGAAAATTCATTGTTAATCAAACAGCTTTAAAAATGCTTGGTGGCGAAAAATTTTTGGGGCAAGAAATATCGTTAACTGATTGGGGAAAAGGTACTATTATAGGAGTTGTCAAAGATTTTAATTTTAAGTCGCTTCATTCAAAATTAGAGCCGTTGATTTTATGCTGGGACAAACAAGGTCATCATTTGGCAAGTATTAAAATAGTTTCAAATAATCCATCCCAAACTATTAAAAGTATAAAGGAAGTTTACCAATCTTTATTTCCTGCATACCCTTTTACTTACAAATACATGGATGATTTTACTACAGGACTTTACAAAAAGGAATTGAAATTCGGAAACTTGATAACAGTCTTTACGATTCTGTCAATTCTAATTTGTTGCATGGGTATGATCGGTCTGATTTCATTTATTACTGAACGCAAAACGAAAGAAATCGGAATTCGCAAAGTTCTCGGGGCTTCAATACCGGGAATAGTATCTATGTTGTCGAAGGATTTTATAAAATGGGTTATAATGGCAAATGTTATAGCCTGGCCAATTGCATATTACATAATGAACAAATGGCTTCAAGATTTTGCTTACAGAATTGATATAGGTTGGTGGATGTTTGCCCTATCCGGCGGAATAGCTTTAGTGATTGCATTAGCAACGGTAAGCTTTCAGGCAATTAAAGCAGCCATTGCAAATCCTGTTAAATCTTTAAGATATGAATAAACTCGAAATCCGGCTGTGATGGGATTAAATCATTGAGATATGAATGAGTAATTGATTTATTAATTGTGAAAGGAGAATAAAGAAAATGTTAAAATATTTTATAAAACATTATTTCCGTAACCTGTTCAGACGGAAACTTTTTTCGTTTATTAATATTACCGGACTTGCATTCGCAATTGCATTCATAATTCTGATTGGACAATATATTTATTTTGAATTCAGTTATAATAAAGAGATTAAGGACGAAGATAATATATATAGGTTAGTCGATAATGGAGAAAAAAGTTACAGCATAGATTACAGAACTAAGGATTTAATGTTAGAAAAGATACCTGGAGTTAAAGATGCCTGTCTTCTAAATAAGTTTGGAATAGATTTGAATGTCGGGGATAGGGTCTTTCAGATTAAAGATATGTTGATTGTCAATCCCGGATTTTTTGATTTTTTTGAACTTACCTTCATTTATGGGAATACTGATGACGCATTAAGTAATATTGATAATGTCGTCCTTACAGAAACAACGGCAAAGAATGTTTTCGGTACTACTGATGTTGTCGGTAAAACTGTCCGGATAAACCACCAAAATAATATGCTCGTAACAGGAGTAGTAAAAGATCTTCCTGAAAACATGAGCTTTAATGCACAAATATTTGTCAGTTCTGAAAACACACCGAAGCAACGACTACCGTATAAAATGAGTTGTGTTACTTATGATGGTAAGGATGATAGTCAATGCAAATATCTTTTTAACATTTTTGTCAAGCTTGATAAGCATACAGATATCCAGGCAATTGAAAAGCAAATTTCCGGGTTTAACAAAATAAACGAAATCCGCTTTGCTAAAGATGTTAGTCTTACTTCTCTTAAAAGCAACTACCTTAATACAGAAATAAATGAGTATGACCTGATGCACGGCAATGTCGATTTGATCAGGATACTTTCAATTATCGGTATGATAATACTTTTACTTGCGGTTATCAATTTTATTAATCTTGCAACTGCTGCTTATAAATATCGCCTTACAGAGATCAGCGTTAAAAAATGTTTTGGTGCAGACAGGAAATCTCTTATAAGACAATTGTTGACTGAGTCCCTTTTTACTTGCTTCATTTCCGGTTTATTAGGAATTTTTGTGGCGGAATTATTTCTGCCGTATTTCAACCAATTTGTAGATAAACCATTATCGCTGCAAATATTCAATAACCCTGTCTTTTTAATATTATTTATTTCTTTTCTTTTAACGCTTGGACTTTTAACCGGGTTTTTCCCTGCTCTTATTTTATCCAGAATTTCTCCTTTGCAATTGTTCAAGCTGACTTCTCTTTTGAAAGGAACAGGCGGTAGTTCAAGAGGGTTTCTAACAACTTTTCAGTTTGCTATAACTATTATTCTTATAAGCGGTCTTATCATAATCAACGGGCAAATTGATTTTGTTAAACACAAAAATATCGGGTTCAACACCGATCATCTGCTTTATGTAAAAGTACATTATACTTTGCAGGATAAAGTGGAAACGTTAAGCGACAAGCTTCGCGAGTTTCATAATGTTAAATCTTTAACTGCAACGATGGGGATACCAGGCGAAATTCATATGAGCACGGACGGGCATGAGGCAATTGTAATTGATTCAACCTCACTTAAAACTTTTGGTTTTAAAATAGTAAAAGGACGGAATTTGCTTCCCGGAGATCTTAACAAATCGTGCCTGGTAAATCTTGAGGCTTTTAAAAAATTTAAGGATGGAGATTTTCAGGGGCACAAAGTAAACGGTTCCGATGTTGTCGGGGTTGTTTCGGATTTTAATTATGCATCGTTATATAATAAAACAGGTCCGCTTGTATTGTTATATAATAATTGGGGCATGAGTCATATAACTATGAGAACATCAGGGAATGTAAGTGAAACGATAGATTATATTAAAAAGATCTGGAAGGATGTTTGTGTCGGTTATCCTTTAGAATTTGGTTTTTATGATGATCATTTTGCTTCGATGTATAAGAAAGATGAAAACCTCGCTTCATTAATAAGTATATTTTCAATTCTGGCAATTGTTATTTCCTGTATGGGAATTTTCGGTCTTTCCGTTTTTCAATCGGAACAAAGAATTAAAGAAATCGGAATTAGGAAAGTCTTAGGTGCTACTACTACAGAGATAATATATCTCTTAACAAAAAGCTTTTCTAAGTGGGTTTTATTTGCGAACATTATAGCGATACCTGTAGCCTATTATTTTTTAAATCAATGGCTTCACGATTTTGCTTATAAAATTGAAATCACCTGGTGGATGTTCGTCTTTGCAGGAGGAATCGCTTTCCTAATAGCGTTAGTAACAATTAGCATTCAGGCGATTAAAGCAGCAACAGCAAACCCCATTAAGTCTTTACGATATGAATAGATCAAAAATTTGGTAAAAATGGATTAAATAAATAAGGTGTAAATAATTTTTCAGGAGAGTTAAATGTTAAGAAATTATTTTAAAATCGCTGTAAGAAATTTATTAAGATTTAAAACATATTCTTTTATAAACATCTTCGGTCTTTCAGTCGGGATTGCCTGTTCAATTTTAATCATTTTATGGATTCACGATGAATTAAGCTATGATCAGTTTCACAAGAATTCATCTGATCTTTTTCTTGTCGTTCAGAAGTGTTACAGTCCAAATGGAATCGAACAAGATCCGACACTACCATATCCGGCCGCAGAAGAGCTAAAGAGGGACTACCCGGAAATTTTGGATGTTGTACGAGTACACTATTCAAAAGAAGTTTTATTTGTTCATAATGATAAACGTTTTATTGAAAATCAAATACTTACAGTTGATCCTGAATTTCTAACAATGTTTTCGTTTCCATTGATCTATGGGGATGCCAATTCAGTTCTTGACGATCCAAACTCAGTGGTTATTACAAAAACAATTGCTAAAAAATATTTTGGTAATGCTAATCCTGTTGGCAAAACGTTCCGGGTAGACAATCAATATGATTTAACAATAACGGGTGTTCTGGATAATATTCCACACAATTCTGATTTAGATTTTTCAATACTCGCACCTCTAACTTCTCCATTAATAAGGGATGATTTCGAAACTGACAGATGGCAATTTTCTGATGTTGATTTTAATACATATGTCTTGTTACAGAAAAATCAAAAATATAATGATGTTAGTAAAAAAATCGCATCTATAATGCAAAAACACATAGAAGGTAGCAAGGACGAACTTTATCTTTATCCGTTAACAAAACTCCACACAAATCCTGAGATTGCACCTTTCGAATCCCGCACTATCGATATGAAGTATATTAATATTTTTATAGTTATTGCATTTCTTGTTCTCCTTATTGCATGTATTAACTTTATGAACCTTTCAACAGCCCGTTCTACTATTCGGGCACAGGAGATTGGAATAAGAAAAGTAGTAGGTTCGAACCGAAGTCATCTTATAACACAATTTCTGGGTGAATCCCTGTTTCTGGCATCCATCGCAGGTTTTCTGGCTTTACTTATTGTAGAAATGATGCTTCCCTTTTTTAACCACCTTTCCGATAAGCAGTTAACAATTGATTATTCTAATGTTGGAATACTGTTAAGCTTTGGTGCGATTATTCTATTCGTCGGAATTGTAGCAGGAAGTTATCCTGCATTTTATCTTTCCGCCTTTCGCCCGGTTACCGTTCTTAAAGGTAAACTCTTGGTTGATTTCAAAAGTAGTAAGCTCCGAAAAATATTTGTTGTGGTCCAGTTTGCACTTTCGATTTGCTTTATAATAGGAGCAGTCGTTTTCTACAATCAACTCAGTTATATGAAAAACAAAGAAGTAGGATATGATAAAGAACATTTAATTTCTGTCCCTATGGTTATGCCCTGGGGGACAGGTCTTAAAAGCTATAAGTATGATGTATTTAAAACCGAGCTAATGAATTATCCTAATATTACTGGAGTTACCCAATCGTTCTCATCTCCTGCCGATATAGCGACTGCTGCTGACGATGAGGCTAACTGGGATGGTAAAGCGCCTAATCGATCGGTAAGAATCCATTGGTTAACAGTTCATTTTGATTATTGCAAAACATTGGGTATTAAAATTATAGAGGGCAGACCGTTTTCCAGAGATTTTAAAACTGATGTAAATTATCCTTTTGATAAAGCATCTTTTATAATAAATGAAGAAGCTGTAAAACGAATGGGGGTAAAATCTGCTATTGGGTTGAAATTAACATTGTTTCATAAAACCGGGCCTATTATTGGTGTCATGAAAGATTTTCATTATCACCATATGAAAACAAAAATAGAGCCGATTGCATTGTTTATAAACCCATATTTTAATAACTATATCTTAATTAAACTTCAGCCGGGGAATACAAAAGAATCTCTTGAATTTATAAAGAAAACCTGGGAAAAGTTTAGCCCGGATTTTCCATTCGAATATAGTTTTGTTAGTAAGGATTGCAACAATTTATATCTGCACGAAGAAAAAATGGGGAGCATTCTTACCAGCTTTACCGTATTTGCAATATTGATTGCTTGTCTTGGTTTATGGGGTTTGACTTCATTTATAATAGAACGACGAACGAAAGAGATCGGCATCCGAAAAGTGTTGGGTTCGTCTGTATTGGAGATTATTACAATTCTGATTAAAGATTTCACGAAATGGATTCTACTGGCTAATCTTATTGCATGGCCTATTACCTGGTATGTAATGAATAGGTGGTTACAAAATTTTGCATATAAAACAGATATTAGTTGGTGGGAATTTGTTCTTCCCGGCGGAATTGCTTTGCTGGTTGCACTTGCAACTATTAGTTACCAGGCAATAAAAGCAGCAACGGCAAATCCTGTCGAAGCATTACGATACGAGTAGTATCGTAATGCGGAGATCCCGACCCTGTCGGGAATAATGGCTTAGGTTATGAGTAATAACGTAAACTCGAAATTTCAAAATTTTGTAAAAAAACGGAGATGTGTTATGAATAAGAATTTTTATACAAGAATTTTCATCCTCATCGTTTTCTTATCTGCGAATATCAGCATCATTGCGCAGACTTCACTAAAAGACGAGACGCGTTTTCCCTGGGGAACTGCTACCGGAGGATTTATTCGAGACTGGCTTGTCGTAGGCGGTTTTCCAAATCAAGACGATAAAGGATATAATACCGATTTTCTCCAGGAGCATGGTGGTGAATTGGGAATTAAACCTGTACTTGGAATGATTCACAAACTTCCAAACGGTGCAACGCTTGAATGGAAGAACTACCACTCGCCATACAATTATATCAATTTTTTCGATGTGCTTCAGGAAGGTGAATTTAATAGCAAAGTTATTTATGCATTTACTAATGTGAAAAGAAAAAACGATGGAAAGGTGGTCTTATCATTTGCTCAAAACAACAGTAACAAGCTATGGGTTAACGGAAAAATTGTTTATGAAAGCAGAGATGACCATCAAGCCGCACTGGATGATAACCAGATTGAAGTTGATATGGTAAAAGGAGAAAATTCAATTCTGATTAAATCAGTTCATGATGGATGGACATGGGGATTTAGATTCAGAATAATTGAGCCGGATAAATTTTCTCTGATTGATGATTTCAAATTATCACCGGGTATAGTATTACCTGGCGAGAAAGATAAACTAATTATAAAAACAGATAGAACACTCAATCCCGAAATTCAAAAATTTGATGTTAACGTAAAAGTAGTTGCTGCAGGCGGTAAAGTAATTGCCGAAAAAAATGCTAAACGTGGAGAGCAGGTTATTTTCGATACAAAAAAATGGTCCGATGGAGTTTATGATATATATTTTAAAACCCATGATACTCATGCAAAAATAATGACTGCTTACTTCTTTTGGTTTAAAGGAGATGTCATAAAAGAAGCAAAGGAACTTTTATCAAGCGTTCCTGAAAATCCTAAAACACCGGAAGATTATCATCACAAAATGCTTGGCGAAATGTTAACTGAAAGATTTCATTTTGATCCGAATAAAATTGATTCTTCAATTATACGGAACTTATATTCGCCGCTGATGGAATATGAAGAGCTATTACTTGATAAAGCCGGAAAAGTAGGAAGCATCCACGCTGAAGGATTTGTCAGGCTGACTTATATTGATCCTGTTGATAACACGCCGCAATTTTGCCGGACGTATCTTCCATTAAATTATAATCCGAAACAGAAATGGGCACTCGTGGTAATGCTTCACGGATATAACGGCGATAATCCGATTTATGTTAACTGGTGGTCTATCGATCAAAGACATAACGATGTGGTCGATAAATATCCTATTATTTATATGGAGCCTCACGGAAGAGGAAATACAAGTTATCTGGGAATTGGAGATCAGGACATTCTCAAATGTATAGAGCTGGCAAAACAGAAATTTAATATTGACGAAGATAGAGTTTATTTAAAAGGTGAATCAATGGGTGGCGGTGGAACATGGAACGTTGGGACAAGACATCCCGAATTATTTGCCGCAATTGCACCCGTTTACGGGGGGTGGGATTACCATGTCGGAATGAATGAAGACGAAATTGCAAAACTTTCAGGTCGTGCTCTTTTTAATGCTGAAGCCAGCAGTTCTCTTTCACATGCCGATGCTTTGTTAACCACACCGGTTTTTGTTACACACGGTGATATTGATAAATCTGTAGATGTTAATAATTCGAGATACCTGGTAAAAACACTTCAGAGGTGGGGATATGATATTCGCTATCATGAATACCCTGGTTTTGGCCATGAAGGCATTGAGTATTATGGTCAATTAATTCCGTGGTTCCTGGAACATAAAAGGAATGCGAGTCCTACTAAAGTTAGAGTTAGGTCTGCAGATTTGAAATACGCATCTGCACACTGGGTAAAGATCACTCAATTGGATAATCCAGATTCATTTGTCACAGCAGAAGCTGAAGTACTTATAAATAATACAATTAAGTTATCAACCGAAAATGTTTTAGAAATTGAACTCATTCCTTCTGCTAAATTGATTGATCCTGAAAAACCGGTAAAAGTAATTTGGAATGTAAATGATATACGAAATACAAAAGTTATAGACGGAAAAATAACTTTGCGAGACAAAAACTATAAACCGGCGCTTTTACATAAAACTCCCCAATTAGCCGGAATGATTTCCGATATAACCACTACACCTTTTGCAGTTGTTATCGGAACGATCTCGAAAGATTCGCTGATGACAAAAATGATAAACACCAAAGCCGGGCAATTTATTAATTATTGGAAGAACTGGCAGAAATATGAACCGCGTGTTTTTAAGGATGTGGATTTAAGTAAGGATGATTTGAAAAAATATTCTTTGATTCTTTACGGTGGTGCTGATGATAATTTAATTACTAAAATGCTGGGTGATAAAATTCCGCTAAAAATTTCCTCTGATGAAATAGAAATAGCCGGAAGAAAATTTCAGGCAAATGACGCATTCGTTCAAATGATTTATCCTAATCCTTATAATTCGAGAAGATATGTTTCGGTAATTGGCGCGACTTCGAGTTCGGGAATGTTTTTATATAATAATAATAGTTCTAATTATGATTTCCTTATTCAGGACGGATGCATTCCAAATAATCATCTTGGTAGATCTATCGAAAAATTATATATAGCTTTTGGTTCCTTCGATTATAATTGGCAGATTAATGATAAGTTGCTGGGGGTTGGTGATAAAGAATTAAGAAAAAATAGTCCTGTCCGCAAAGTATTACCTGATTTTACAACTACAGTAGAAAACATACCGGCTATAGATTCAGTAGTATGCAAAACATTTGTAGGCAAGTATGAAGCTCCCGGAGGCTTCAGCTTGAGTATAATGTTTAATAACGGAAAACTTAATGTTAAAACACCCGATGGAGCTATAATTCAACTTTACCCGTCGTCGGAAACAGAATATTTTATTGACGCAATGGATGTACAAATAACTTTTAACAAAAACGAAAACGGGACTGTTGATAAAATGATTGTTCATCAAGGTGGACAAGATACCGAGATAAAAAAAGTTGAATAAGTGATAACAAAAGGTTAAAACAATGTTCAAAAATTATTTGAAAATATCATTCAGGAATTTCCGGAAACAAAAATTATATTCAATAATTAATGTCAGTGGTTTAGCAATTGGCATGGCATGCACTTTCATGATTATATCTTGGGTGAATAATGAATTGAGTTATGATAAGTTTAATAAAAACAAAAATGAAATATACCGGGTGATTTTTGATTTGAAAAATGGACCAAGTGCAGGAACCTGCGGTGCTTTGGCTCCTGCTCTTGGACAGGAAATCCCAGAGATTAAAAATTATACTAGGGCTTGGGTTGGAGGACAGTGGCAGATCAATTATAATGAAATAAATCTACGTGAAAATAGTCTTTATGTTGACCAATCATTTCTGAAAATATTTTCCTTTCCACTAATCGAAGGAGACCCGAACTCAGCATTATCCGAATCGCATAGTATTGTCATCACACAAGATATGGCGAAAAAATTATTTGGTAATGTAGACCCAATTGGGAAAGTAATTTATATTAATAACAGGTATGATAAAAAAGAACCTTTTCATATTACGGGAGTTGTTAAGAACGTACCCCAAAACTCTCATATACAATTTGATTTTTTGTTTTCATTTAATCTCCTTAAAGAATGGTATCGCCCAACCTTCGGAGAGGCATGGTCGAATTATTCATTTGCCACATATGTATTAGTTCAGAAGGGAAGCAATATTCCGAGTCTCGATAATAAAATTACCAAATGTTATAACAGTCATAAACAGCAGGGCTCTCAAAAACTATATCTGCAACCACTTACACAAGTTTATCTTAATGCTGAAATTAAGAACTACCTGGGTCCGGTAGGAAACGGTACTTATGTAAGATTATTCAGTATCATAGCGGTATTTGTGTTGATAATTGCTTGTATTAATTTCATGAACCTTTCAACCGCTATGTCAATGAGACGTGCGAAGGAAATCGGGATTCGTAAAGTTTTCGGCGCATATAAAAAACAGATTATCTATCAATATCTTGTTGAAGCGTGCATATTTGCTTTTGCCGCATTGCCTATAGCAATTATGCTAATTGAATTATTTCATCGTCCGTTTGAAATCATAACGGGTAATAATTCTGAAATTTATTTCTCAACTCCAGGGTTAATATTATCGGCTATTATCATAGTTCTTTTTACCGGTTTGCTGGCTGGCAGTTATCCTGCTTGGTATCTCTCATCATTCCATCCGGCATTAACTTTAAAAGGAAGGATGGAAACGAAAAAAACAGGAACACTAATAAGAAGGATGTTCATAGTTTTCCAGTTTGCAATATCGATTATAATTATTGCCTCTACAATTATAATATCACTACAGATGGATTTTATTCAACAAAAGAATTTGGGATTTGCAAAAGAAAATCTGCTCTACACCTTTACCCCCGGTTTCAATAATGAAGCAATTAGGCATGAGTTATTGAAAAATCCTAATATCGTAAATGTTGGTGCTTCAGGTTTTAAATTAGACAATGTTGTTTGGGATCAAAAAATTCGTGATTGGTCCGGTCGTCAGACCGGTGAAGAAGTTTCCGTGAATATCCTTGAGGTCGGTTACCATTTTTTGGAAACGTATAGAATGCGTATAGCTGAAGGGAGGTATTACTCGGAAGAACATAGCACCGATAAAACAGATGCAATTATTGTAAATGAAGCTGCTGTTAAAGCAATGAATATAAAATCTCCCGTTGGGAAAACAATGAATCTATTTGGTGAAAATCAGACAATTATAGGGGTTGTGAAAAATTTCAATTTCGAATCACTTCATTCTAAGATAGAACCGATAGCAATAGTACTTTATCCTAAACAACTTAGATGTTTAGGAATAAGAATAAAATCCCAGGATATCTCGGCAACAGTTAATTATGTAAAAAATGTTTTATCGAAATCATATCCCAATTACGTTTTTGAATATCATTTTCTTGATCAGGACATTGAAGAATTATATAAAGCGGAAAACCAGAGAGCAGAATTGTTTAAAATATTTTCTCTTATTTCCATTTTTATTTCGTGTCTTGGATTGTTTGGATTAGCTTCTTTTACAGCAGTTCGTAAAACTAAAGAAATAGGAATACGAAAAGTTCTTGGAGCCACAATACCCGGAATTGTGTCTTTGCTATCAAATGATTTTTTAAAATGGGTTTTGCTAGCTAATGTAATTGCCTTGCCAATAGCATATTATTTTATGAATAAATGGCTCGAGGATTTTGCATACAGAATAGAAATAAGCTGGTGGGTATTTGTTCTTTCCGGTGGGATTGCTTTAGTAATTGCATTGGCAACTGTATGCTTTCAAGCAATAAAAGCTGCAACAGCAAATCCTGTCGAAGCATTGCGATACGAGTAGTATCGTAATGCGGAAATCTCGATGTTTTTTATCGGGATCGAGTCACTTAGATATGAATGAATATTGTTCGGATATGAACAGAAGTGTTTGATACCGAACGGTTTTAATTAACATAAAATTTTCAAATATTTGAAACACGCTCATTTTTAGTATTTTAAGGCAAAAGCACAGCCAGATTCATAAGGCATAAAACTTATCATCATAATTTGTCTTTGTATGAATGGTTTTCTTCCTAAGAGGGGTAAAATTTCAAAATTAGAATCGAAATCTTTTTAGAAAAGAATTCAACGAAGATCACATACCATTTCCCAGAGGGATCACTTTAAAAGGAGATTCTTTTAAGGTTTTAAGTCCAATAGATTAAAACCGGTTTGATTATCGGATTATCAATAAACTTAAAGTGAGTTATCATGATCAAGAACTATTTTAAAATAGCATTGAGAAATCTTGCAAGGTTTAAAATATATTCTTTTATTAACCTTGCGGGACTTGCTGTTGGGATGGCTTGTAGCATTCTGATAATTCTTTTTATACAGGATGAATTAAGCTACGATAGATTTAATAAAAATGCAGACAGGATTTACAGGGTATCACGCGAATGGTTTAACCGGGATGGAACTTCAAATCTTCATCTTGCAAGAGTTGCACCACCTATCGGTCCTCTTTTAAAAAATGATTTCCCAAACATTGTAGAAGAAGAAGCAAGAGTCGCCTCCGACTGGAATAGCCTTTTACAGGTTGGTGATAAAACATTTATAGAAGACAGGTTCTTCTGGGCTGAGAACAGTTTCTTCAAAATATTCACTTTTAAATTTATTGAGGGGGATCCAAACACTGCTTTAAAGGATCCATATTCTGTGGTTTTAACGGAATCGATGGCAAAGAAGTACTTCGGTGATGAAAACCCGGTAGGAAAAACAATTCTTTACGAAAAAGAAGACAACCTGAAAGTTACCGGTGTTATCGAAGATGTTCCTGAAAACTCACATTTTAAATTTGATTTTCTCGGTTCGTTCATAACACTGAATGATTACATCGGTGTTGAAAACCTTACAACTAACTGGTCAAATAACAGTTTTGTAACATATCTTCTCCTCCCAAAGAATTTTCCCGTAAGCGAATTGGAAAGGCAGATCCCGGGATTCTTAGATAAACACCTTACTCAACGGTCACTGGATCATAACGGTCGTCCCCCGGAAATTCAGCCAAGTAAAACTACAAAGCTACACCTGTGGAAATTAACCGATATTCATCTTCATTCACATTTAACCACCGAGCTTGAAGAGAATGGCAGTATTAGCGACGTTTATATTTTTTCCATAGTTGCACTTTTTACTTTGTTGATAGCGTGTATCAACTTTATGAATCTTGCTACCGCACGATCTGAAAAAAGGGCAAGAGAGATTGGAATGAGAAAAGTCCTCGGTGCGTACAAAAAGCAGCTGATGATCCAATTTATTGGGGAATCATTAATTATCTGTTTTATTGCTATGATATTTGCAATCGTATTAGTCGAAGCTGTGCTTCCTTTTTTCAATAATTTTGTTGGTAAACATCTTAGTCTTGATTACTTTGGAAATCCCCTTGTACTTTTAGGCTTACTTGGGTTAACAATACTTGTAGGTTTGATTTCCGGAAGCTACCCGGCGTTTCTCCTTTCATCGTTAAGTACCATTAAAGTTTTAAAGGGAGGTAAAATTTCTACCGGAAAATCAATTTTCAGAACGGTGCTGGTTGTAAGCCAGTTTACTATTTCTATTGCCCTGATTATTTGTATGGGAATAGTTTACTCACAAATGCAGTTTATCAGGAACAAAGATCTGGGTTATAATAAAAATAAAATCGTTTTGCTTCCTTCAAACAGCGAGATGAGAGAAAATATTGAATCCGTTAAAGCACAGTTGTACGAAAATCCTAATATCCTGAGTGTTACATCCTCGCGGCTCGTACCGTCTGAAATACTTCGTAATAGCTGGGGAGGAAGATTGGTAGGCGGTGACGAAACGACTCCAATTAATTTCAGGCTTGCTGTACAGGAGGTTGATTATGATTTTGTTAAAACTTACGGTCTTCAACTAATTGCCGGCAGGGATTTTTCACGTGAGTATGGTACGGATGATTCATCGGCATTCATTCTTAATGAAGCCGCTGTTAAAAAGTTAGGCTGGAGTCCGCGTGAGGCTATCGGTAAAAAGATGATTTACGGAAACAGGAATGGACAGGTGATTGGAGTTTTGAACAATTTTAATTTTGAATCTCTTCACAATAAAATTGTACCGATCATTTTCTTAATCACTAAAACAGGTAATTCTAAATTCTCGGTGAAGATAAGCGGCAATGATATCCCCGGTACCCTGGCTTTTCTAAAAGAGAAATGGACTGAGTTCCGACCAGATTACCCCTTCGAATATACCTTTCTTGAAGACCGTATAAATGACCTGTATAGTTCAGATAGAAAGCTGGGAGATATATTCGGTATCTTTTCTTTGCTTGCAGTAATAATCGCGTCACTCGGTTTGCTGGGTTTGGCTACTTATGCAGCAGAGCAAAGAACAAAAGAAGTTGGAATAAGAAAAGCGTTGGGGGCAACTGTTTCAGGGATTGTGATTCTATTTTCAAAAGATTTTCTGAAGCTGGTGGTTTTATCTAATATAGTCGCCTGGCCCTTAGCCTATTTTGTTATGAGAAAATGGATGGAAGATTTCGCTTACAAAGCCGGCATAAGTATCTGGATATTTGTTCTCTCAGGTTTAATAGCGGTTCTAATTGCATTATTAACAGTAAGCTTCCAGGCAGTTAAAGCAGCAGTAACAAATCCTGTGGAATCACTCATGTATGAGTGATGACATCGGGCTAACCGATTGAGTCACTTAGGTATGAATGAATATTGTTCGGTTACGAACATACGTGTCTGTAACCGAACGCTAAAATAATATTTCTCATACTAATTCCTTTCATTTTCTTCTGTTTTCAAAGCTTTTGATCTTAAATCTTGTAAATAGAACAGGCATAATATTTATCCCTTATTTAGTAATTATAATAAAGGAAATTCGAACTAAATTGTTAAGAACCCGGTTATTAGTGCAGCAACTGCAAGTCTGGTTACTCATTGAGATATGAATAATATAAGGGAATAATAAAATGTTAAAAAATTATTTCAAAATTGCATTAAGAAACCTTAGCAGGTTTAAAATATATTCCTTTATTAATGTTGCAGGACTTGGAATAGGCATGGCGTGCAGCATCCTGATAATTCTTTATGTGCAAGATGAACTGAACTTTGACAAATTCAATAAAAAACACGACCGAATCTTCAGAGTTGTTGAAAAAAGAAATAATCCTGATGGAAGTAATTCAATTGTCCCGTTATCCTGCGGATTAATTGGTCAGACTGCAGAAGATCAACTCCCACAGGTTGGGGAAATTGTAAGAATTTTAAGCAGGAGTGCAACCGGGAGATTTACTGTTCAGAACGGAGATAAGAAATTCTATTCGGGCAATCATATTTTTACATCGCATGAATTTTTCAATGTGTTTGATTTTAAATTTTTAGAAGGAGATAAAAGTACAGCATTAAAAGATCCCAATTCTGTTATTCTAACAGAATCTGCTAAAGAAAAATATTTTGGTGATGAAGAAGCTTTGGGAAAAACTCTTTCGATTGAAGGAAGAGGCGATGTTAAAGTAACCGGAATAATGAAAAATCCTCCGCATAATTCTCATCTGAAATTTGATCTTATCTTTCCTTTAAAGATGCTTCTTTCTATTGAAGGCTGGAGAAACTGGATTAATTCCTGGAAGTCGGAATGGGTAACGACATATGTTTTATTAAGTCCGGGTTATAATGAAAAAGAAACTCAGGCAGCATTTAAAAAAATAGGTGAAGAAAACTTTGCAGTATCTGAAATAAAATCAAGAGAGGTCTTTCTTCAACGTTTGGATGATATACATTTTCATTCGGGTGAAATGGAAAATGACTATTTAAATGCTAATGCGGGAGAGGAATCTTACGTTTATATTCTTTCAATCATAGCTTTCTTTATTCTCCTGATCGCCTGTATAAATTTTATGAATCTTTCTACTGCAAAATCTTTTTACCGTGCGAAAGAAGTAGGTCTAAGAAAAGTAATGGGTGCTTTCCGCACAAGCTTGCTGAAGCAGTTCCTGGGCGAATCGCTGATTATTTCATTCATCTCCCTGTTCTTTTCAATTGCGGTTCTTGAGTTGCTCTTCCCGCTTTTTAATTCACTAACCGGGAAAGATATTGCGATAAACTATATTGAAAACTGGCAGTTTGTTTTAACGATTATCGGTTTGGCTTTTTTTGTCGGGATTATCAGCGGAAGTTATCCTGCATTTTTCCTTTCGAAATTTCAACCGGCAAATGTTTTAAAGGGAATCCGCAACACAGGAAAACGAGGGTATTCACACAAACAAATATTAGTCATTGTACAATTTGTTCTTTCAATAATAATGATAGTTTCCACTATTGTAGTTTACCAGCAGCTTCAGTTTATCCGTAATAAGAAGCTCGGGTTTCAAAAAGATAATATTATTGTTGTAGATATTAACAGCGGCGTTTCACGAAAGAGTTTCAGGGAAATTAAAAGTGAAATGCTGAATTATCCTTCCATTAGAAGTGTAACCACTTCTTCCAGGGTTCCGGGAGAATGGAAAAATCTTCCGCGTGTGAATGTTCAGGCTCCGGGTTCCGATGTTATTATTCAGCCTTATCATATTACGATCGATGAAGATTTTATTAATACTTATTCGCTCGAATTGATAAAAGGAAGAAACTTTTCAAGGGAAATGGGAAACGATTCAGCATCAATAATAATAAATGAAACTGCTGCCAAACTTTTTGGCTGGGATGATCCTATCGGTAAGGTAGTGCGGATGCCGGATGAAAATTTCAGCGCAAAAGTAATTGGGGTTGTTAAAGATTTTCATGTAGAATCTCTTCATAAGAAAATTTCTCCTGTTATTTTAGGTTATCTTAATAATCCCTATCTGCGGATTGATTATTACTCTATACGAACAAGCAACACCGACTTTGGCGGTGTACTGAAACATCTTAAAGAAGTTCATCAAAAATTTGATAAGGTAACTCCTTTTGAATACAATTTTTTAGATGATAGAATAAATGATTTTTATGTAAATGATCAGCGGATGGGTGAGCTTTTCGGAATTGCAGCGATGCTGTCGATATTAATTGCCTGTCTCGGACTCTTTGCTCTTTCATCTTATATGGCAGAAGTCAGAACAAAAGAAATCGGGATACGTAAGATTTTGGGTTCCTCGATAGCAGGTATAATCCTTTTACTATCAAAAGATTTTATTAAATGGATTGTACTTGCTACTATTATTGCCTTTCCTGTTGCATACTTCCTGATGAATAAATGGTTAGAGGATTTTGCATACAGGATTAATATCGGTCCCGGGGCTTTCTTCTTATCTGCTGCAGTTGCACTACTAATAGCCCTATCTACTGTAGGTTACCAGGCAATTAAAGCAGCAACTGCAAATCCTGTTGAAGCATTACGATACGAGTAGTATAGTAATGCGGAGATCCCGGCGAGTCTAATAACGAGTCGGATTGAATCACTGAGATATGAATAATACTTAATGGAGAAATAGTGTTTACAAATTATATAAAAGTTGCAATTCGTAATCTTAAAAAACATAAAGGATATTCTTTTATAAATATTTTAGGATTATCGGTGGGGATGGCATGCACGATCTTAATTCTTTTGTGGGTTCAGGATGAATTAAGCTATGACCGTTTCTTACCGGATTCAGACAGGCTTTACCGTGTAATCGATTCTGAAAAATATCCAAACGGCGAAGAATCTTTGTTTAGTTTGAATCCCCCTTCACTTGCACCCGAACTTGTTAATCAATACCCTGATATTGTAAATGCTGCCAGGCTGAGAACAGTTAAAAGTTCAGTAATACAATATGATGATAAAAGATTTAACGAGGACAATTTGACTTTTGTTGATCCTTCATTTTTGAAAATGTTTGGGATCTCTTTTATAAATGGTAATAATAACAATGCGCTGTCAAATGTTTTCTCGATTGTTATGACTCAGGAAATGGCTGAAAAATATTTTGGCAGTGAAGAACCTATTGGTAAGACGGTTCGCATAGATAATCGTTTTGATTTTCCTGTTACCGGAATAATCAAAAACTATCCTTCCAACTCACATCTTAAAATTGATTTCCTTCTTCCATTTCAGGCAGTAGAAAATTTTGGGTTTACTCTTGAGGGATGGAATAGTTTTGCACATACAACTTACGTTTCATTAGCCAAAGGAACTGATTATCAAACAGTATCATCAAAAATAAAAAACACAATTATTCGAAATGAAAATGATGAGAAGATTACAATTTCATTACAGCCGGTTAAGGATATTCATCTTTATTCAAACAAGATGATAGGAATTGGCGGAACAGGGGACATAACACAAGTTTACATTTTTTCCGTGATTGCACTTTTAATTTTGCTGCTGGCTTGCATCAATTTTATGAATCTTTCCACAGCACGGGCGGGTAACCGTTCAAAAGAAATTGGAATGAGAAAGGTAGTAGGTGCAAGAAGGAAAGAAATTATTTTACAGTTCTTCTTCGAATCGATTGTGTACGCAGTAATCTCCCTGATGCTTTCAATCTTCTGGATCTACGATTTATTACCATTATTTAATTCGATATCAGGTAAAGAACTAACCTTTAACATTTTAAATAATTCGGAAATTCTATTAGTGATTTTGGGAGTGGCGATTTTCACGGGAATTTTATCCGGAATTTATCCGGCACTGGTTATGTCTGCGTTTAAACCGGTTAAAGTTTTAAAGGGAAGTTTTAGGTTAGGATCGGGTAACAAGATATTTCGAAAAATACTCGTAACATCTCAATTTGTTTTGACAATTGTATTAATTACAGGTACAGTGGTTGTTAATCGACAGTTACATTTCGTACAAAATAAAAGTCTTGGATTTAATAAAGATCAACTGCTTTGTATAAAACTGCCGGGCGAGCTGAACAGAAAGTTTGATTTAATTAAAGATAGATTACAGGAAAATAGAGGAGTTATAAATATTGCCGGAGTTTCATATCCACCTTCCGGAATATTAAGATCGGCTGACGTAAATGACTGGGAAGGTCGTAAATCTGATAATCCATTCTTGACTTACATTCTGTCTGCGAGCTACGATTTTGTGAAAACGATGCAGGTAAAGATGGATCAGGGAAGATTCTATTCTAAGGAATTTAAAACAGATACAGCGGAGGGTTGCATTATCAATGTGGCTGCTCTAAATGCAATGGATATGAAATCACCAGTAGGGAAGAAGGTGCTTGGTCTTAAGATACTGGGTGTTATGCAAGATTTCAATTTCACATCACTACACTCTAAAGTAGCGCCGTTACTAATTTATTACGATCCAACAGAGATTAAATATCTCTTGATTAGAATTCAACCAAACAATGTAAGTAGAACAATCAGTTCGTTGGACGAAACGTGGACTAAAATTGCTTCTGATTTTCCGTTTGAATACAGCTTTCTCGACGAACAGATTGACAAGTTATACAGTGCAGATCAGAGAGCTGGAAATGTAATTAATGTATTTAGCTTCCTTGCTTTATTTATTGCCTGCCTGGGAATATTCGGATTGGCATCTTTTACTGCAGAACAACGTGTGAAAGAAGTTGGCATTCGTAAAGTGCTTGGAGCTAAAGTATCCGGCATTGTATTGCTTTTATCAAAAGAGTATGCAAAATACGTTTTGTTGGCAAATTTATTTGCCATACCGGTTGCATACTATGCAATAGACCGTTGGCTGCAAAATTTTGCCTACCGTGTTACCCTCGATTGGTGGATGTTCCTTATCTCCGGCGGAATTGCAATTGTAATTGCTTTATCAACTGTAAGCATTCAGGTTGTTAAGGCTGCAACTGCAAATCCCGTTCAGTCATTGAAATATGAATAACAGGAAAAGTTATGTTTAAAAATTATTTGAAGATTGCTTTTAGAAATATGATAAAAAATAAAGGTTATTCCTTTATTAACATATTTGGTCTCGCTGTTGCCCTTACATCAGTATTATTAATTGTTTTATGGGTTCAAGATGAATTGGGCTGGGATTCATTTCAAAAAAATATAGATACAATATATCGTGTTGAACAGGATCAACCGACATCGCGGGGAATCTTTCATGTTAACGTTACTCCTTTTCCAATGGGACCGGCACTAAAAGAAGAAATACCGGAAATAAAAAATTCAGCCCGTTATGGATTTCCAGGTACAATTCTTATGAAATATGGCGAAAAGGTGTTCTATGAGAACGAAGCACGCTGTGTTGATCCGTCATTTTTGAAAATGTTTACTTACCCGTTGATCAAAGGAGATATAGAATCTGTCCTAAGCCAACCATCTTCTCTTGTTATTACTAAAGACATAGCAAAGAAATATTTTGGAAATTCAGATCCTGTTGGAAAGACGATCACTTTAAACGACAAATATCCATTTACAGTAACCGGCGTGATAGAACATATTCCTCATAATACTAATCTGAAGTTTGACATATTAATTTCATTCGATTTCATGAAAACTATAGGACTTTATTCCGATGTGTGGGAAGCTAATGAGATATATACCTGGATTCAATTAAATGATAACGCAGATGTAGCTGTTGTTAATAAAAAAATCACGGAAGTACGTGAGCAGCACGTGAGAGAACAAGAATCGGGAGGAAGTTTTATAGCATTCAATTTAATGCCGTTGAAAAAAATGCGTCTTTATGCCCGTTTTGGATATGAAAAAACGGTTGGGACAATTCAAAGCATATATATTTTTTCATTCATAGCTGTTTTCATTCTTATCATAGCTTGTATCAATTACATAAATCTTTCCACTGCACGTGCAGTAAAACGCTATAAAGAAATAGGACTTCGGAAAGTTGTAGGCGCTGAACGAAAAAATATTGTCGGTCAATTCTATATTGAATCATTCCTTCTAACTTTTCTGGCAATATTGTTCTCTTTGTTTTTGGTAGAACTTTTGATTCCATCGTTCAACCAGCTTTCAGGTAAGAATTTTTCCAGCAACGTTTTATTTCAACCTTCTTTTCTAATTGGTATTCTTGTAATTGTCCTGATCACCGGTTTCTTATCGGGAACATATCCCGCCTTATTTTTATCTGCTTTTTCTCCCAACAGGGTTTTAAAAGAGAGAAATCAATTTGGCAATAAAAGTTCTATCCTGAGAAAATCTCTCGTTGTATTTCAGTTTGGCCTTTCTGTTATTCTTATTACAGGAACGATTGTTATGCTTAAGCAATTAGAGTTTATGAGGAATAAAAATCTTGGATATGATAAAGAACAACTGATATACCTTCCCCTGAATAGTGAGACCAGGAAATCATACTCTATACTTAAAGAGAACTTAGATAAGGATTCTGATATTCTGGGTGTTACAGGAACATATCAAACTCCAACAATGATGAATGAAAATGCAGGCGGTGCAGACTGGGATGGAAAAGATCCGAACTTTAAACCCAAAATCGGGTATGCCGCTGTTGACTATGATTACTTCAAAACAATGAAAATCCACCTGGAGAAAGGGAGAGTTTATTCACGTGAATTTGCAACTGATTCAACACAAGCCGTTGTAATCAATGAAGAATTAGCTAAAATGATAAGCAGTAAATCTGTTGTTGGGAAAAGATTTTCCTGGGTAAATGACGAAATAATTATCGGGATTGTAAAAAATTTCAATTATGAAAAAGTCCAAAGGGCAATTGAACCTTTAGCAATTTATCTGGCGCCCCAGGAAGTTAATTATGTTGTTGTCCGACTTGCGTCGGGCAATATTGTCCAATCTTTAAAACATGTAAAACAAATCTGGCAGGATACTTTCCATGGCTTTCCATTAGAGTATAAATTTTTTGATGAAGATTTTGCTAAAATGTTTCAGGCAGATGAACGAGTGATGTCTATATTCAGCTACTCTGCTTTTCTTGCAATTATAGTTGCGTGCATGGGGCTATTCGGATTGGCTGCATTTATTTTAGAATTACGCACCAAAGAAATAGGAATAAGGAAAGTTTTAGGTGCCTCCATTTCGGGAATTACATTTATGCTTTCCAAAGAATTTATCCTTTGGGTATTAACAGCTAATCTAATTGCGTTTCCGGTTGCATATTTTCTTATGGATAGTTGGCTTCAGAATTATGCTTATAGGATTAATATAAGCTGGTGGATATTTCTCATATCCGGTGGAATAGCTTTAGTGATTGCGTTGGCTACAATTGGTTTTAGGGCGATTAAGGCAGCAACTGCAAATCCGGTCAAATCATTAAGGTATGAATAATAAAGAAAAAAGAGTCTCAGTTTTATGAAAAGTTTTTACAATTATCAGGAATTAAAACCATGTTAAAACATAGCTTCTTAATAACGTTTAGAAATTTCAAAAGATTTAAAAGTACATTTATAATTAACCTTGTCGGATTATCAACCGGGTTAGCTTGCGCTGTGCTAATTTACCTGTGGGTGAGCAGTGAACTAAGTGTAGATAAATTTAATGAAAATGACAGCTGGCTTTACCAGGTAATGGAAAACACTCAATTGTCCGACAGAATTATAACCCAACCCTACACTCCCGATCTTCTCGCAGAGACAATGGCTGAAGAAATTCCTGATATTAAATATGCTGCGGCTGTTACTCCTTCTTCGTGGTTTGCATTTACACTTTCAGTCGGTGAAACACATCTGAACGAAATCGGTCAATTTGCAGGTAAAGATTTTTTTAACATCTTTTCTTTTCCTCTGCTCCAGGGAACAGCAAACCAGGTGCTTACCGGAAGCAACTCTGTTGTTATTTCAAAAGAACTGGCGATGAAATTCTTCCACACAACAGAGAATGTTGTAGGAAAAACAATAGGGTGGCAATTGCTGGGATTAAAATACGAGGGAATTGTTTCAGGCGTTTTCGATAATATTCCCGAAAATTCTACAATGCAGTTTCAGTTTGTTTTATCTTATGATGCATGGAAAGATGTAAGTAAAAAGGTTGGCAGAACAATGAACTGGGGTAATCACGCCCCTTGCACTTACGTGGTTTTAAAAAAGGGAACAAATATAAAAAGCTTCAACGAAAAGATAGCAGGCTACATCAAAAGTAAAA